>Ga0066376_10000353_pt1 | contig 41597 bp, 38 predicted proteins | sample Knorr_S15_td_Bot_FD_77009 | JGI IMG/M metagenome (GOLD analysis project Ga0066376, IMG submission 77009) | Marine microbial communities from Southern Atlantic Ocean transect - Knorr_S15_td_Bottom_ad_5009_LV_A | ecosystem: Environmental > Aquatic > Marine > Oceanic | place: Southern Atlantic... | reverse complement strand
TCATGACCCCGCATAACTGCAATGCTGGTTCAGCCATAATCGTCTGCGCTACTCGGACTGCGGCTTCGGGACGGACTCCTAGCCGACCCATGCCGGTATCCACTTTTAAATGGACTCCAAGTTTTTTGCCGGCTGCTGCTGCCTGCCGACCAAAATCTTTGGCGCGGCCTTCGGAGTGAACACCCACTTGAATGTTATGGGCGAGAAGGTCTGGAAGTTCTGCGTCAATGACCGTACCCAAAACCAAAAGCGGGGTGGTGATGCCGGCGGCACGGAGTTCAAGGGCCTCACCACTATTGCCGATGCCGATGCAAGTGATGGCTTCTTCTTCACAGACCTTGGCCAAGGGAAGTGCGCCATGGCCATAAGCATTTGCTTTTAAAACTGGCCAGACCGCCGCCGCTTTCGCGGTCAATTGAGCAAAACTCAAGTTGCTGCGGAAGGCTTCGAGGTCGATAGCCGCCCATACCCGATGGCGCCGATGCATGGGCTTTACTTTAGCGCGTGCGAATGCCCATCAGCCACTCATCTTGTAAGACTTTGCGAGTGGTTGCAGTAATCAGGGCAGCAAAATTCGCCCTGAGCTTGGCTTCGGCGGAAATGTTGCGCCCTTCCTTTTGAGTTTGTTTTTTTAGGCGAGCGATTTCGGCCAAAAACTTTTTACGAGTGGGATGCAATTTCAGGAATTCTCGCATGACTTTGGGTTTGTTGTCCGTCAATTCCCAAGCAATATCAAAAGTGGGGCCCAAAGAGGAGAGGACTCCATCGGGCGTCTCGGCAGGGCTTAGAAATCGTTGAGCAAGTCCGTCCCGAATTTGTTGATAGTCCCGCCATTCCGCATAACTATCTTTGATGATGGAATAAATTCCGTCATGAAGCCTTTTTGGAATGGGGGATTTAATTCCGTCGTCTCTGAGGATGAGTTGCATGAATGCCACTGCTTCTGCATCGGACACTTCAATTTCTTCTCCCGAACCCCAAACATCGCCCAAGCTCATGCCTGGATAAACTTTGCCGGCACGGTCTCGATAACAATGGGAAAAATAGTCGGCAACCGAATCCATGTTGGAATCATGGTCAAGAATCCCGGCGGTTACCGCTACCCAGTGAGATTGATTGGCAAGGCGGCCCTGCCAAAAATGATGGATGGCATCGACCGGAGGGATTGCTGGAGTTCCCTTAGGATTGAGGATGCCATTCCGACCATAATCCCATTGGACCCCTAAGTCGAAGGAAGGGGGCAAGGATTTCCCAAAAAACTGTCGGCCGACGCGCTTCCAACCGGGTGATTTAGCTTTGTAAATCTTAGTTCGGAGCTTCAAAGCAGGAGCATATTGCTTGGCGGAATACCAGCGCTCCTCGCGGGGTTTTAATTTGGTGAACTTTGCGGAATGGGATTTTAAGTTGCCCCATGCTTTTGCGAGAGGATGCTCCAGCGCAAGGATGGCTTCTTCAACTTTGAGCAAAAAGGCGGCTTGCTCTTCGGAACTGAATTGAATAATGCGGTCGCGGACCTGTTCCCATTCGGGTTCGGAATCTTGCCAAGTGAGGATTGGAAAAAAAGTCAGCAAAGGGATGACAAACATGGCTGAATGATAAGTTCCTCATACCAAAATACGTGGATATTTTTCCGGATTAAGCTTTGCATCTTAGGGGGGGAAACCTCAAAATCACGCGCTAATCGGGTGTTTAGGCATCCTCCACACCCATTCAACAATTTTTGCCGGGAATTTTTTCGGCACCTAACCCATACCAAATCATGGCTGCAAAAAAGAAAGCTACCAAGAAACAGGCGACTCGCAAGACCGCTAAAAAAGCCACCAAGCGGGCTACAAAAACCACCGCCAAAAAGGCTCCTAAGAAGGCCGCCAAGCGGGGCAAGGCAAGAAAAGTTGCCGATCTCATCATCTCCAAGTCCCGCACCAAGGGCGCGGTTATTTCCTGTAACGTTTCCGGAGATTTCTACGCTGCCTTGGACGGCTACGTTCGTGAAGCCATCAAATCCGCCGAAGAACGGGCTTGGGCCAACGGTCGTAAGACCTTGCGTCCACAAGACTTGTAAGATTTAGCTGCCTTTTGGGCAGTTAATTTTTTGGGTGCGCCTTGGTTGGCGCACCCTTTTTTTATGAAGCCGGCGGGTAAGCAGCGGGCCGTAAATATCGTGGATTAGGGGATTCCCAATGAGTTTCCCAATCCTCCCTAGGTTCTTTTGACAAAACGAAAGTAAGAATCTGGGCCGCACTTGGGCAAACGTTTTCCCCTAAACAAACTCCTTGACCGTCAGTCCATTTGGGGTCACCTAAAAAGTGGGCTTGGTTGGGGAAGCCGTCGGCGAAATCCTGCACTTTGCAAACTTTTGCTTCTTGGGAAACGACCAATTCATCATTTTGGAGTTGGAAAACGGCGTGATAAACTTCCTTGCGATAGGCATCCAAAACGAGATGAATCTCTTTTGAAGCCCCTTTGGCCGTTAAAGCGTGCCAGGCGCTAGCCTCAAAACTGCCTACTCCAACCACCGGAATCTCAAGTGCGTAGCCCAGAGTTTTGGCTCCCGCGCAAGCAATTCGAAGGCCTGTGTAAGAGCCCGGTCCGATGCCGACCAAAATGGCCGAAAGGTCTGCTTGCGAAAAATGGGCCGTTTTCAGCAAAGAATCTAATGAAGTAATAAGAGATCGCCCTCTTTTATCGGTGAAATCCAACTCTAATATTTTGCCATCCTTGCTGACCGCGAGGGAGGATGAATCGCCCGACATTTCGATGGCCAACACGCCATCGGGAAACTCAGGCAAGGATGCCATCTTTTTGTGCTGCCGCCTGAAGGCGGTTTAAGGATTCACCGACCAAGTCTTGATTCTCGGCTTCGACCATCAAGCGTAATTTTAATTCGGTCCCAGAAAACCTGACTACGCTACGACCCTTACCGGCCAACCATTCATCCACCAGCTCAACTTCTTTAGCTAAGTTCGGTAAATTTTCAAGAGACTCGCGGCGGGTGGCGGCTAAGTTTCGTAACTCTTGTGGTAAATCTCGGTAACCTTCGGCAAAGTTTTTAAACATTGTTTCGAAAGAAGGACCTCGGGCACCTTGCTTCCACAAACACTCGGCTACTTTCAAAAAGGTATAAAGACCATCGCCGCGAAAACCGTGCTCTGGTCCGAATAACATGTGGCCGGATTTTTCTCCGCCTAAAATATGGCCGTTGTCGCGCATTTCTTTGGCGACATTGCGGTCCCCAACCGGGGTGCGTAAAAAAGTCATTCCCAAGGAAGAGACTAAGTTCTCTAAAGCTAAGTTACTCATTACCGTGGCCACCACAGTTTGAGTTTCATTTTCTAAATGAGGTGCTAGTCCGGCCAAGATGGCATCCCCGTCCAAGACTCTTCCTTGGGAGTCAACCAAAATGGAACGGTCCGCATCCCCATCTAAGGAAACTCCTAATGCACAGCCTTCAGCTTGGATGGCCGCTGCAGCAACCTCGGGGTAAAGTGCCCCGCAACCATCATTAATGTTGCGACCATTTGGTTTGTCGTGAATTAACACAGGTTCGGCTCCGAATGCACGCAAAAGGCGGGGAGTTACTTGACTGGCTGCTCCATTGGCGCAGTCCACTAGAATTTTTGCGCCACCAAAGTCCAGCTCCGGAAAGGCCTCGTTTCGCAACCAAGAAACATATTCGCCGACCAATTGTTTGCGGCGACGTTGCTCTCCTTTTTGGGTTGCTTCTTCTAATTCTTGGTCACTTACGAGGAGGGCTTCCACTTCGGATTCCACCTCGGCTTCTAATTTTCGTCCTGTGGCACCGAGTAATTTCACCCCGTTGTCGTCGGCGGGATTGTGAGAAGCTGACACCATGACTCCGCCGCAATATTCTCCAGCCATAGTGAGGTAGGCGGTGCAAGGAGTGGAGGCTAGGCCAACGATGTCCACATCCAAGCCGCCAGCCGTAAGACCGGATGCCAAGGAAGCAACTAAGGATTCACCGGATTCACGGCCGTCATGGCCCAAAAGGACGACCCCCTTTTTCAGGCGTAAGGCTAAGCACAAACCAAGACGGTGCAAAGTTCCTGCGGTGAGTGGTTCCTCGCCGGCACGACCGCGCATGCCGTCGGTTCCGAAAAGTCGTTGGCTCAAGAGTTTTCTCCCAACAATTTCATGGGGACCAGGCGGTCCTCCTCATTTTGCGGATGAACCCGCAAGGAGTGAAGTAATTGTTGGCGCAATGAATCATCATCGATGCCGATGAGGTGCCAGCCGATGGAAAGTTCATAACTGTCCACCGCACCGAGCGGAATTTGTTGGAGTGGAAGTAACAAAACAAGATGGTTGCGGACCCAGCCCTCGTCAAAAGTCACCCCTAAAATGCTGGCGTTTTCTAAAGAGGCAACCCATGGAGTGGGGGACCAGGAACCGATGGCCCATTCTCCTTCGGGTGCTTTGCCGATGGCTTGCAGGCTGTTAGCTCCCGGCACCCAAGTAATGGGGGCGGTGGCTTGTAATCTCACCGGTAGGCGCAGGCTGATTTGGGCAGGAAACATACGAACTCCACGGCGACCCAAAGAATCAGCTAGGCGAAGAATTCCCTTTAAGGTGTCGCGGCGATTTACCGGGATGGCTAGGTCAGAAAAAATTCCTGCGCCGGGAAAGCCCAGCCGCAAAGCTTCAATACGGTCTAGTATTTCCTCTACAGCAGAGTAAGGTCCGGACAAAGTGATTTGGTCCGGCTCAAAAGTCACTTCATTCAGATGAGTTTCGTAGCCGTCGGCGGGTCTGCCCATCATGGTGACCAAATCCGGAGTTAGCAAAACGACTTCCTCACGTTTGCGCTCAAAGCGTAAATGACGAAAACTTTGCGAGCTGATGTCCTTCAGTAAGCGGTTGGCTTCACGGGGTTTTAGCCACGAAAGTTCCTGTAGGGAAAGTAGATTCACTGTTTTGGTTGTTTCGCCAGCGGTTGCATCGAAATTGGGTTCTATGGTTGCGGCGCATTGCGAAGCAAAGAAAGAGGCTAAATTAGCGGAAGGACCGTGGAAGGAAATCGCAATGGATGTGCCTGGTTCAGGTGAAACCAATTCCCAGCCCGATGGCACCCGCACCTGCAGACTGTGGTCGGCGGGAGTTTGTGAATGGTCAGCGGTGGCTACGGTGAAGTTATGGGTGCGGTCTTCGGCCACACTTTGGCCGACTTGCCACCAAACCAATGTTGCTAAGGCTAGGGCCAGAATTTTTCGGCCCATGTCATGGAATAAAAACCTCCGTAGCCAAATCATGCTTTTTCCTCAGGTAGTTTTTCGGTGCGCATGAGTTCCCTTAAACGAGATTCCAGTTGGTCGTAGGGCACGGCTTCAATAAAATCACGGCCGGCGGCTAGGGAAATGCGGCCCGTTTCTTCGCTGACTACTATGGCGATGGCGTCGGTTTCCTCGGCCAAACCCATGGCGGCACGATGGCGGGTGCCCAGTCTTCGTTGAATGCCAGGACTAGTGGTTAAGGGAAAAATGCAGGATGCAGCGGAAATGGTGTCGCCGCGGACGATGACTGCGCCGTCATGGAGAGGTCCGCCTGGGAAGAAGATATTTTCCAACAAAATGGTGGATACTGGAGCATCCATTGATACCGCACTTTCTCGGAATGGGTCCAAGGAAACCGAACGCTCGAAAGCAATCAGTGCGCCGACTCTTTCTTTCCCCATGCGGGTTGCGGCGGCGGCAACTTTGGCCACAGCTTCTTGATGACTCACGCTGGAGTTAAACATTCCGAAAATGCCACTTCTTCCAACCCTTGAAATTCCTTGGCGCAATTCGGGTTGGAACAAAATAACCACAATCATGACCAGGAATGGCAACACTTCGGAAAGGATTTTCTGCAAAACCGGTACTTCGGGATAACGAGAAAGAATGCCAAAAAAGATTGCTCCGATAATAATGAAGGTGGCTAAGCCACGTACCAAACCAAAGCCACGTGTGTTTCTCAAAAATCGCAACACGCCGTAAATGGCCACCGCCAAAACGAAAATCTCCACCACGGTTTGCAAGAGTAAGCGGTCTAGCATGTTTGCCTCTCTAGTTGGGCTAGCCCATGGGCTTGGCCGGCAGCCCATGCGGTGACCCATGCATCTTGGTGTTTGCCGGAGTGGAGGCGCAACATGGAAACTCCGCAAGCTGCCGCCAACGCGGCCACCCCAGCCGAACCGAAATCAAGGTCCGCGGGCAAAGTGTTAGGCACAAGCTTGTTCATGAAAGATTTCCGGGAAGGCCCCACCAGAATCGGCAAGCCTAATGCCCTAAAAGCAGCTAATTCACCTAGTAGGGAGAGGCTGGTTGCTGCATTTTTGGCAAAACCAATCCCTGGGTCTAGGTGAATCCGTTGAGCTTGGATTCCGTTGGCTACAGCATACGCCGCCCGGGCCACCATTTCGTCGGCGACTTCACCCAAAGCAAAACGGTATTGGGTGAGTTGTTGCATGGTTGCCGGAGTGCCGCGCATGTGCATCAAGGCCACCTGACAATGAGCGGCCGCGCAAACTTCGGCCATGCCGTCTTCCCCCAAAGCGCTGACATCGTTAATCATGCGGGCTCCTTCTGCCAGGCAGGCTTCCGCTACTTTTGGCGAGCGCGTGTCTACCGATAGCTTCACGCCGAGGGGTTTTAGGCAAGCAATGGCCGGCAGAAGTTGGGCCAGCTGAACTTTGGCGGAAATGGGCTCGGCGCCGGGTCGGGTGCTCTCAGCCCCAAGGTCCAACCATTCTGCCCCCTCTTTCTGATGTCGCTGAGCCTCCTCAAGCAGATGTGGTTGATTTAACTCCCCTTGAAAAATGAAATTCCCGCCGTCGCTGAAAGAATCCGGGGTGAGATTCATGATGGCCATAAATCCCGGCGGTTGGTCTGGGAAGTTGGCAAAATTTTGCATACCGACGGCAATCCGGGTGGCAATCCATGTTGCTCTCCAGTGGGGATCGTTTATTTCACCATTGGCCAAAACTGGCAAGCCATCACCGATATCTCTTTTCCAGTTGGCTTGTGGTTTCCAGCCAAAGGAGCCGTCGGCAAACTCGCATGCCACGAACAAACCGAGGCGGTTTAATTGACTCAGGCATTCTTTGCCCTGCGGGAGAGGCCCACGCCAAATTCCATCACCGCAAGGGATTGCGTGGTGAGGTCGTGCGTAATGGGGGAGCTCCCAGGGTGAGGGCATTTAGGCCTGAGTGTCCTCTACTTCAGGAACGACCGGCGTAGGGGTGGGCGGGTCTTGGCCAGGCAGGGGTGGGGGCGAAACCGTGCTGTCAGGGCGCAGATCTTCCGGCTTGGTGCCGTCGGCCAATTTACGCATTTCTTCGCCGCTGATGGTTTCGTGAATGAGTAAGCCTTCGGCTACGCGGACCAAAGCATCGTGGTGTTCACCGATGACTTCTCTGGCTTTGGCATGACCAGCGGCGAGCAGTCCGCGGACTTCCTTATCAATGGCTTGGGCGGTTTCTTCAGAATGATCTTTGCCCATGGAAAAATCAGGGCCAAGGAATTCATTGCCGCTTTTTTGCCCCAGGTTGATGGGCCCCAGGGATTCGCTCATGCCCCATTCGGTAATCATGAGACGGGCCATTTGAGTGGCGCGCAGGATGTCATTGGATGCTCCGGTGGTGATGTCGTCACAAAATATTTCTTCAGCCACGCGCCCGCCAAACAAAACCGCCAACTCATCCAAGATGGCATTCTTGGAAAGGTGCATCCGGTCTTTTTCGGGCAACATCATGGTGGCACCCAAGGCCATACCGCGGGGAATGATGGTGACTTTGTGAACTGGTTCAGTGTGTTCCAAATTGCAGTTCACAATGGCGTGGCCAGCTTCGTGATAAGCAGTGATGCGTTTGTCCTCCGGTTCCATGGTGCGGGATTTCTTTTCTTTACCAAAGCGCACTTTGTCACGGGCTTCTTCCAAGTCATCCTGCCGAACAAAGGCGTGGTCCTGCATGGCGGCAATGATGGCGGCTTCATTGACCAACGCGGCGAGTTCGGCGCCACTGAATCCTGGTGTGCCCCGCGCGATCGTTTCCAGTTGAATATCCGGTGCCAATTTGACGTGTTTAGAATGTACCTTGAGGATTTGTTCGCGCCCTTTGACGTCTGGTAAATCGATGACGATTTCGCGGTCAAATCTTCCGGGCCGCAAGAGGGCGGCATCTAACACATCTGGTCGGTTGGTTGCAGCCACCACAATGATGTTGGCGTCGGTCCCGAAGCCATCCATTTCAACCAAAATGGCATTGAGAGTTTGTTCGCGCTCCTCATTGCCGCCGCCCATTCCGGAGCCACGTTTGCGGCCGACGGCGTCAATTTCATCCAGGAAAATAATACAAGGGGCAGCCTTGCGGGCTTGTTCGAATAAGTCGCGGACCCGGCTAGCACCGACGCCGACGAACATTTCTACAAAGTCAGAACCAGAAATGCTAATGAAAGGTACATCCGCTTCTCCAGCAATGGCTTTTGCTAACAAAGTTTTCCCGGTGCCGGGTGAGCCGACTAAAAGAACACCGCGAGGCGTTCTGCCTCCCAAGCGCTTGAACTTTTCTGGGGTTTTCAAAAACTGGATAATTTCGGAAACTTCTTCTTTAGCCTCATCAATTCCAGCGACATCATCGAAAGTAATTCCGGTGCGGCTTTCTTGGTTATAAACCACTGCCCGAGAACGGCCGAAAGAAAGTAACCCTTGGCCTTGGCCGCGCATTTGGCGAGACATCAAAAACCAAATCAGGCCGAGGAATAAAAGGAAGGGGGCGAAAGAATAAAGAAACACCTTTAATCCAGAATCCATTTCGGTGACCACGCCGGACACCGCATCAAAGGACAGTGTTTCAGTCTGGGCGCCGGCGGAGTTTAATATCTCAGTCAGCCTAAGAAGGTTTGGGTCAGTGCCATTGCCGGCAACGACTTCGGCGTAATGAGCACCTTGTGCGTTTTCGTAATCCAGATAAAATCGGCGCCGAAATAGTTCGGAGGATTGCGGATTCAGTGGGTCACTCTTTTCGCGCAAAGTCAGCGAATAACCTTTTTGAGGTTTCAGCGTGCCAGCTTCAACCCCTTCGGCCAGTTGTGCCATGGTCATGGGGTCCGCCATGAGCAATTGCTTTGATTTCAGTTCCCGAACTTTGGCGTGAATGACCGAGGTGTCTGGCACCGTCACCGTAAATGCTGCGCCCGCCTTGCCATTGGAGCTCCTCAATACACCCTTGAATAAAGAGGGTGGATCTTCGTACACCTTTTCCACTTGCCCGGTGTAAAGTTTAAACCAAAACGCATCTTCAGTCAGTTCTTTGGATTTCCCTTCACTGCCGAAATAAACCAGCATGATGAGTAAGCCAATCAGGATGGCAAAGAATGGGCCGAAGGGTTTACGAGCTTGCTCACCTTCCCCCAGTTTTTCGGAATTTTTATTTGGTTCGTCGCTCATATTAAGGCGTAGCTATGACGGGGCGTAAGGCCACCCCAGTTTCTAAGGCAATTTGTTCGGCCATGTCGCGAATGAGGTCATCAAAAGCAAAGTAGGCGGTTTCTCCGTCCTGAGGGGAAAATTCTAGGGCTCTACTGGTGGTTCCCCCAGCAAGGGATTCTCCCCGAGCGTTCTCTAAATCCCACTCGATTTGCAGGGTAGCTCTGCCGGCGAGCACGGTGCCGCCGCGGCCACTAATGGCTGAGCCACGCTGAATTTTCAGCAACTTGGTGCGCAAGATGAGGTCGGGATTCTCATGGTCTAAGCGGATATCCAATTGGGTCCGCAAGGAATCTCTGAGCTCATGAGTTAAGTCTGCTTCGACGCCACGCCAGCGGGAATCGTTCGTGGAGGTTGGAATCCAAAGCGTCCGCCCACCCCCTAAGCCCGGGTCCAAAACTTGATATCCGCAGGCGGCGAGAATCCCCATGCCGGCTAGGAAAAGCAAACGAAAGCCCATCTCTTAATCCTCTTCGGGGGTGGATTCCATCGCGGCAAGTTGAGCCGCGGCAGCCTCAGCTGCTGGCGTGTCTGGAAAAGCAGCGGCGCGGGCAAGATGCATGCGGGCGCCAAAGTCATTGCCGATGGTGGCATAGTAATCGCCGAGCATTTTTTCACGCTCGGCTTCCATGGCGTGCAGTATGCCGACCATCTCTTCGGCTTCTGTCCGGAATCTGCCATCTTGATGAATTTCTAAGTAACGCACGAATTGGTCACGGGCCATGGTGATGAGGCGGCCGTCGGTCCAAGGGCCCTCCACCCGGCGAAAACTGCACATACCAATGCGGTAAGTGGCGAGGTCGGCCCATTCAGAACCGCCGTAGCCGGCCAAGATTTCTCGGTAGGAATGGGCGGCGTCAGCGTAATTGCCTTCCTCAAAGCTGTAATTTCCAATCAGGGCAAAGCATTGTGGTGCCAAGGGATGACGCGGCGCCCAAAGGGCCAAGTGTTCCAAGGTGCGCATGCCGCGGGTGCGGTTGGGGATAAAGCCGAAGGTGCGGGTGGTTCCGTCCAGCAAATTTACCCCCAGCGTGAAAAGTCTGCGTGCCGCCACGTCGACGGCGGCACCGGGGCCGCGCAAGTGAAGAAATTCTCCGTAGTATCGGATGGCGCCGTCCCAGTCTTCGCGTTGCCAGGCGACTTGACCCGACAATTGGGCGTAAAAAATGCGGGTGGGGCGGTCTAAATCTTCTTCTTGGATGGAGCGCAGGGTGCGCATGGCACTACCCCATTCTTCCGCGGCCATTTCTGCCCGGACTTCTTGGAGTACATCGTCAGAAAGAGGGATGGGGTCCTGCATGGCGCAGGAGAAAGAACCCGCCAAAAGGAGGGATAGCAAGGCGAAACGATGGACAATCACGAGTGGGCAACCGCTTTGCGTCTTTGTTGGAGCACCGCCCAGGCTTTAGGCGGTCTTTCCAAGTGGTAGCAAAGAAATTCACCCAAGATTGTAAGGCAATCAGCCACTTCGGACAGAGGCGCTTGGCGAGCTTTGACTGGGTTGGAACAAAAGTCTTTTAAGAGCTCCAATTGCGCCGGCTTTAGGCGGTAAGCAAGGTCGGTTGGGCGGGGTGAGCCAGGTGGCATAATTCCTCCGCCGGACGGGGAAAACCAAAGCGGACTATCGCTTGGGTGGTCTAGGCTTTCCAAATGGGGGGCAAGGCCAAGTAAACCTAAGATTTGTGAAATTCGCTGGCATAAAAAACCGTCCAATTCGGTGCCACCGTCTAATTCTTGTAAACATTCCACCAAAAATAAAAATACCGGTGAGGAAGGTAAGCCCGACGGGCAGGCTAATTCGGCAGCTTCCGCCAAAAGCGCGGCGGCGGTGATGTGGTCGGGGTCGCGGGAAATCCCCGAATGGCGGTCCAACAGTTTGACTTTGTAAAGCTGGAGGAGCTCTCGGCTATCGGGGCCGCCGAAGTCTGCTTCCACCAATGCCCAAGTGTCCAAAACCCCGGCTTGGCCACTGGTGAGTTTGTTGACCCCCTTGGCGAGCATCGGCAAGACTCCGTGCTCCGGGGTCAGCATGCGTACCACTTGAGAAGTTTCCGAATAAGGCCAGCGGCGCAAGACCACTGCCGCCGAAGTTTGCCGGTTCAAGCGGCGTCTCCTTCGGCGCCTTGTTTCGCCAGGTGTTCTTCATCGGGAATGATTTCCACCCTGCGGATACGGCGGTCGTCGGCGGCGAGAATTTTCATGCTGATGCCATCTAAAGTGAGGCGTTCTCCTACGGTGGGGATGTGGCCAAATTGGTCAAACAAAAACCCCGCCAAAGTGTCATAAGCTTCATCTTCCGGGAGTTGGGTGCCCATGGAATCATTAAGTTCGTCCATGGGTAGGCGGCCGTCGGCGATGGCGGCGCCATGTTCATCTTTTTCAAAGAAAATGGGTTCTTCTTCTTGGTCGTGTTCGTCCTGAATTTCGCCGACGATTTCCTCCAGCAAATCTTCAATGGTGACCACGCCGGCGGTACCACCGTATTCGTCCACCACGACTGCAAGGTGCACTCGGCGTTTGCGGAGTTCTTCCAGCAAGCCCGGCACGCGCATGGTTTCCGGCACAAAGTAAACTTCGCGCATGTGCAGGCGAACCAAGTCGGCGCCGAGGTCTTTGCCGGCGGCCAAACCCGGTAATACATCCTTCAAATAAAAGATGCCAGCGATATGGTCGTGGTCTTCGTCATAGGCAGGTAGACGGGAATGACCGGCTTCTTCGGCCAATGCCAAAGCTTCGCTGACGGTGGCATCGGTGCGGATGGCCGAAAGTTCGGTGCGCGGCGTCATCACTTCGGCGGCATCGGTTTCGGGCAATTCAATCACCCTTGCAATCATTTTCTTTTCTGCCGCATCCAATTCATCGGTGCGGTCGTGTTCCCGCGCCACATCCAACAACTCTGCCGCCAAAGTGCCTTGACCACCTTGGTCCATGTCCACGCCAATAGCATCCAATGCGATTTCCATCAAACGAGTTACCGGGCGCAAAGGCCAGGCTGCAAGGTGTACCAAAGGCAACATCAACAAACACACTCGGCGGGCGCGGCCGCGCTGCACCAAGGCCGGGATGCCTTCCAAAAGTAAACCAGCAAGCAAGGCGCCACCCGCCCACATCGGCCATTGAGTGAGGAAACCCAAATCTCGGGTGGTATGAAGCAGGTCCGCAACCGCCGCCGACAGCAGAAAAATTCGTAACAGCCCGGCGGTGGCGGCAATGTGCGAACCACCAGCAAGGGCGGCTTCGGCACGCTTTTTGAAAGCCATCGGCAAGTCCGAAACCAAAGTCACCTGAATGGGAGAGGCTAAAAGTGCCCGTAATCCGCCAAATAAGGAAGCCAATAAAAGCAACAAGGCGGGAATGGCCGTGTCTGCGGAGATGAGGTCGGGCGCCGCGTTGGCTGCGGCAAGCAAGGCAGGGAAAGGATCGTCTTCCAAAGTGGGTGGGGAGTCCCATGGGGAGCCCCGGCTTCCATATTATCCTACGCAATGACCGACGGCAGTACACCTTGCGACTTATTGGTTTTCGGCGCTTCCTGCGTGGTGACCCATGCCGACGGGGTGGCTGGCACCGCCTTGGTGATTAAAGATGGCAAAGTTTTGGCGGTAGGCGAGCCTGCCGACCTGCGCCGTGATTGGACCCCAGCAGAGGAATGTGATGTCGCTGGAAAGTTGGTGGTGCCCGGTTTTGTGGATGCCCATACCCATCCAGTGTTTGCTACCGGGCGTGCCGAAGAATTTGATTGGCGTGCCGAAGGCTTGGAGTATTTGGAAATTGCCCGCCGCGGTGGTGGCATTCATTCCAGCGTACGCGCGGTGCGCGACTGTGCTGAGGATGCGCTCACCGAAAAGGTGGCGGGCCATTTTTCGCGCATGCAAGCTTTGGGCACGGTGGCATGTGAGGCAAAATCCGGTTATGGGTTGTCTTTGGATGCGGAAATGAAATCCTTGCGGGTGATTCAAAAAGCGGCTGAGCAAACCGGCATGGAAGTGTTCCCGACCTTTTTGGGCGCCCATATGATTCCGGAAGATTTTAAAACCAAGCCGGATGCCTATGTGGATTTGCTCTGTGAGGAAATGCTGCCGGCGGTGAAAGAGGCGGGCTTGGCTTTGGCGGCCGATGTGTTTATAGAGGAAGGTGCTTTTAACTTGCAGCAAGCGCGCCGCTATTTGGTGGCGGCTAAAGATTTAGGTTTTGCTTTGCGCATTCATGCCGACCAATTCAATGAGCTTGGCGGAGTTTCCTTGGCGGTGGAACTAGAAGCCCAAAGTGTTGACCATTTAGAGTCTTTGTCTGATAAAGGATTGGAGGCCTTGGCCATGGGCGGTGGGCACACTTTTGCGGGATTGCTGCCGGCGGTCCCTCATTTTCTGCGCCAAAGTATGGATGCCCCAGCGCGCAAACTTTTGGATGCTGGGGTGCCTTATTTCATCGCCACTGATTTCAACCCCGGTTCTTGTTACACCGCCAGTCTCAGTGAAGCCGCCCACTTCGGCCGGGTTCGTTTGCGCTTAACCGCCGAAGAAGTCCTTTGGGGAGTGACCGCCGGCGCCGCCGACAGTTTGCAAGTGGGGAACCGTTTGGGCCGATTGGCGCCTGGCTATGACGCCAAATGGTTGGCCCTAGACCTTCCCGATGTGCATCACTTCGGCTACGGTTTTGGTGAATCCCCGGTTGATTAACGCTCTTGGCAACCTGATGCAGCTAGCATTGCTTAAAGGTCTGCGATTGCGTTTTCTTGTCTTTCCATTCTTTCATTGCTGATTGACCTTTACCGCATTGAGTTCTGCTTCGTAGGCTTCTTTAAGTAATGAATATACCCGGCGCAGTTTGGCGTAATACCAGAAGTTCATTAAGCAGACAACACCAGGAATCAAGTAAGTCCAATCGGCATCATTAATCAAATACTGGCTGATTAACCACACGCCAAAAATAGCAGAAAACAGTAGCCAAAGAGTCCATCGTTGCGCTTTTTTACATTCTATCAACCCGTTCTTACAAAAATCGATTCGTTCTGTGTTGTTCATCTTAGAGGAGTCGGGTTTATTCATTCAAAGATAATCGAATAGCTAGACGACTTTATCAAGTTATTTACCAATAGTTTCCTTTCCTTCCCCGCCAAAGAGAGTGCAGTTTTAAGAGACTTTTTGCTCTATTAGGGCGAGGATTTCAGTTTCCATGGCTTGAGCTTGCTCAACCATCTTTAGGCCGCGTTTTTCAAAATCCGCCACCAAGTTTTTATTGATTAAATTTTTGGCGTTAATTCGCACATTTAAAAACGCTCCCATGACTGATGAACGCGCGCACAGTGCGGCAACTCCGGCGTCGGAAGCCGAAGCGTCCATGCCGACGTCGGCCATAGCTTTGGCAACTTCCATAGATTGCAAAGAAACTTCCATGACCCGCAGGGGGGCTTCAATGGCAAAGACGGTGGCAGTTTGCACTGCTTCCGCTTGGGCTGATTTTTCGGCATCCGTTGCGGTGGGCAAACGCCATGCCGCCATGATGCGCTCAAAGGCTTCGGTGTCTTTGTCAATCAAGCTCACCAGCTCTTGATGGCACACCTTGCCGCGTTCGGCCCAGTCGCTAAATTCTTCCCAGCGCTCATCCCAACCGCGTTTGTGGCTGGACAAGTTGGCGACCATGGTGCCTAAGGCGGCACCCAAGGCACCAAGATTGGCGGCCACCGAACCACCACCCGGAGCGGGAGATTCACTGGCGGTTTCTTCCACAAAAGCTTTGACGCTCATCGCGGCTAAACGCCCGCCGCCTTGTTTGGCGGCCAAGACATATTCAATGATGCTGGCTTGAGGGTCAAATGCCTTCAAATCATCCAAACCTAGGGACTTGGCGGCAATTTTTACTAATTCAGCATCACTCACCCCAGTGGAGCGCTGTTGCTTACGCAAATAATGGCGCCCGGCATCTAACATGGCTTGCAACGGAATTAATCCAACTAACTCAGAACCAGTGGCGCGCATTCCCCTGCGCTGGGCGGATGCACAAACCGCATCAAAAGCTTCATGCACGGAAGTGATGGTGATGTCGGTGAGGTTCATCGAAACTTGGGCAATGCCAAATTCTTCGATAAACCAACCGATGCCTTTGACGGCCTTTAATTCGCCGGCTACCCAAACTGGGTTGCCGTCGGCATCGCGGACTACTTCCCCGGTCAATGGACAAGGCTCTCTTTTGATGCGGCCTTTTTCGCGTACATCAAAAGCCACCGCATTGGCGCGCCGCGCGGAGGTGGTATTGAGGTTGATGTTGTAGGCCACCAAAAAGTTGCGCGCGCTGACCGCGGTTGCCCCGGTTTTAGGCTGGAAGGTGGCGGGTCCAAAATCAGGCGCCCAATCTGGTTGGGCCAAGCGTTCTTTCAGCCCTTCATATTCTCCTTGGCGCACCACCGCCAAGTTTTGCCGCTCCGGCCGACTGGCCGCGTTTTCATAAAGATAAACCGTCAAGCCGGCTTCTACTCCCAAGCGTCGGCCTAACTCGCGCGCGTAATCGGCGGTTTCTTCCATGCTAAGCCCGGCAATCGGAACCAAAGGGCAAACATCCATACAGCCAAAGCGCGGGTGTTCGCCGCTGTGCTTGCTCATGTCAATCAGCTCAGCCGATTTCTTGCCCGCCGCCACTGCCGCGTCCAAAACCGCTTCGGGTTCGCCGACGAAAGTCACCACCGTGCGATTGGTGGCCGCGCCCGGATCCACATCCAGCAATTCCACCCCGTCGGCAGCCTCAATGACCGCCACGATGGAGTCAATGAGGGCGGAATCTCGGCCTTCCGAGAAATTTGGGACACACTCAAGCAGGCGTTTCATGGCGGCAGATTGTATCCATCGGCGCGTCGGCAAAGAGGCGGGGGGTGGGTAGAATGTGCGGCTTATGTCCGCACCTCGCATAGCCGTGGTTTCCGCAGTTCGCACCCCCATTGGGCGCTATTTAGGCGGATTATCCACCCTCCCCGCGCCTGAATTGGGCGTGGTGGCGGCAAAGGCGGCACTGGCAGCGGCCAAGGTGGCGGCCGAAGACGTGGATGTGGCTTATTTCGGCCAAGCCCGCCAAGCTGGGTCGCGCCCCAATCCGGCCCGCCAAGTGGCCATTGGTGCTGGAATTCCTCAAAGTAGTCATGCCACTACCCTTAACGTGGCCTGCGCCTCCGGCATGAAAGCCATTCAAGCGGCCGCCGATGACCTCCTTTTGGGCCGCGCCACGGTGGCTTTGGCGGGCGGCATCGAATCCATGAGCCGAGTGCCATTTTTGTTAGACCGCATGCGTACGGGTTATCGCCTCGGCCACGCCAAAATCGTCGACAATATGTATCAGGACGGTTTTCAATGCCCGCTGGCGGACATGATTATGGGCGAAACTGCCGAACTCCTGGCCCAAGAAATGAACATCAGCCGGGAGCAACAAGATGAGTTCGCCCTGCAGTCCCAACAAAAAGCCAAAGCTGCGGTGGATGCTGGCTACTTTGAGAGCCAACTCGCCCCGGTGACCGTCACCACTCGCAAAGGGGAGGTGATTGTGGATGCCGACGAACACCTGCGCCCAGACACCAGTTTGCAAAGTTTGGCCAAGTTACCCGGCGTTTTCGCCGATGAAAATGGCACCGTTACCCCGGGCAATGCTTCGGGCATCACTGACGGCGCCGCTGCTTTGGTACTCATGACCGAAGCCGAAGCAGACGCACGCGGTCTGCAACCCTTGGCTTTTTTGGCGGCCAGTCAGATGGTGGGTACAGACCCAAAAAGAATGGGGCTGGGCCCGGTTCCCGCCACCCAACAATTACTCGAAAAAAACGGCTGGACGTTGGCGGACTTCGGTTTGTTCGAGCTCAACGAAGCTTTTGCCGCTCAAGTGCTTGCTTGCCAACAACAACTTTCCATGCCGTCGGACTTACTCAACGTCAATGGCGGGGCAATCGCCTTGGGCCATCCCATCGGCTGTACCGGCGCGCGCATTGTCGTAACTTTACTCCACGAAATGAAACGCCGCGGCACGAATCGCGGACTGGCCACATTGTGTGTCAGCGGGGGTCTAGGAATGACCACTGCCTGGGACTTGGCCTGCTAATTCACCCGGAAAACTCCATGAAATACTTGATTCCCATTCTCCTCTTCCTTCCTGCTTGCGGGGAGGAAGATGCCACGGCTACTTCCATGAATGAAGTGAGTACGCCTCCTCTGGTAGCCACTCCAAGTTCTCTGAGCACCGCGGTTTCCACGCCTAATCCGGTGGCACCCAAAGTTTATGAGCCACCTCGTGGAGCTGAGTTTCATTTTGAAAACGCCGACGCCATTACCGACGGCACGTTGAAGGATTTCTTCGTCGAATTGAATTGTGCTATTGACGGTCAGGAAGTGGGGGTCATGTATTTTGAAATGTGGGGTGATGCCGCTCCGAAGACGGTGCGCAATTTTTTGCGTTACTGTGACGAAGGTTTTTATGACGGGCTTACTTTTCACCGCATCCTGCGGGATTTCATGGTGCAAGGCGGAGACCCGCGTGGCACCGGTGCTGGCGATGGCCCGCACGGCAATTTGACGGCTGAATTTTCAGATGACCCGGCTCGGGCTCACGGTTACGGCGTTTTATCCATGGCGCGTGGCCAATCCAAAAACTCGGCGTCCAGCCAGTTTTTCATTATCTGTGATGAACAACCTTCGGTGTGGAACTTGGATGGCAGTTATGCTTCCTTCGGTCGCTTGACTTCCGGAGTTGCCGCTTTAGAAAAACTTGCCAGCACTCCAACCAAATCCAATGGCCGGGAAAAGGCGGACCCTTTGAAGCCAGTGACGATTACGTCGGCGGTGGTGAAAAAAGGTGCCGCACCCCAAGGTAGAGAAAAGTTAAAGCGCGCGGCACCGCCGCTACCGGCAGGTCAGCCGGCTGAAATCATCGTCCAGCACATTTTGATTTCCTTTAAAGGAACGCCCACCCAAGCCACCCGTAGCAAAGAGGAGGCCGAAGTTTTGGTCAAGTCTTTGATGGACCGAATCAAAGGCGGCGAAGATTTCGAATCCTTGTTGCGTGAATATACCGATGACCCCATCAAACCCGGCGATGATTCTCCCGGCACCTACCGCATGTTGAACTTTGGCCGACGGGACCGTGTAGGCGACCGAGCCATGTACGAAGTCCAAAAAGAACTGAAGGCGTTTCGTGATGAATTGTCGGCCCAAATTCGCGCCAAGAAAATGACCATGGAGGCCGCCCGTGCCGCCATGACTAAGCGCCAAGAATCCATGGCCGATAGACTGCCTGCTGACATGGCCATGCCTAGAGAGGACATGGTTCCAGCCTTCGGTGACGTCGGCTTTCCTTTGTCGGTTGGCGGCATCGGCTTAGCTCCCTTTGACCCTAAAACCTCAAAATTCGGTTGGCATATTATCCGCCGGGTGAAATAAAATCATGACTGACTACACCCAAATTGATTCCCTCTCTGATGAGGACCTCCAAAATGTACTGGTAGACCTGGAATTGGAAGTAGGCGGGAATTCCGTCGGCACCATGACCTTGGAAATGTGGCCGCAAACCGCACCCGCTACGGTGCGCAACTTTGTGCGTTACGCCGCCGAAGGGTTTTATGACAACAAAGGTTTTCACCGCGTCATTCCCGGCTTCATGATTCAAGGTGGTTGCCCGGAAGGCACCGGCACGGGTTCTGGCCCGCATGGCAATATCACCGGTGAATTTACTTCGGACCCGCAGTTTTCTCATCAGCGCGGCGTGCTTTCCATGGCCCGTTCGGCTGACCCCAACTCCGCTTCCTGTCAATTTTTCGTTTGCCATGGTGCCGCGGATTTCTTGGACGGACAATACGCTGCTTTCGGCAAAGTAGTCGATGGAGAAGACGTTATGGACGCGGTTGCAGGAGTGGCCACTGGTGGTGGGGGCGAAGGCTCCACCCCGCAAGAAAAATGCACCATTCAAAAGATGACGGTGCGGAGCCGTGGTTGAGATGACTGAAACTCTCCCTCAAGAAAGCGATGACCTGTCGGACTTAGAACACGTCCTAGTGGATGTGGATGAAGATGGCATTGCTTTGGTCACCATCAGTCGGCCCGAAGCCCTCAACGCCTTAAACGAAGAGGTGCTTTCGGAAATCCGCGAAGCGGTGATTGAGTTAGCAGTAGACCAAGACGTGCGTGGCTTGGTGATTACCGGTGCTGGCGAAAAAGCTTTTGTGGCCGGAGCAGACATTGCGGCCATGGCGGATTTAACCCCGCGCGAAGCTCGCGAAATGAGCCATGACGGCCAAGATTGCTTTAGTGTTTTAGAGGCTTGCCCTAAACCGGTCATTGCCGCCATCAACGGCTTTGCTTTAGGTGGTGGTTTGGAATTAGCTTTGGCGTGTCACCTGCGGGTGGCTAGTGAATCCGCTCAAATGGGTTTACCCGAAGTCACTTTGGGTTTAATCCCTGGTTTTGGCGGAACCCAACGCCTCAGCAGGATTGCTAGTCCTGCCATTGCCCGCGAATGGATTTTGACCGGCGACATGGTGTCGGCCGCCGAAGCTCATCGGGTTGGTGTAGTGAACCGCGTGGTAGCCCCCGGCGTAGTCGTGGAAGAAGCTAAAAAATTGGCTAAGACCATTGCATCGCGTGGTCCGGTGGCGGTGCAAGCTGCGCTAGAAGTCATCCGTATGGGTTTAGAGATGGGCCAGGCGGCTGGCGAATCTTGTGAAGCCGACGCCTTCGGCATGATGTTCTCTACCGAAGATATGCGCGAAGGAACCAAAGCCTTTTTGGCGAAACGCTCTCCAGAATTTCAAGGACGATAAACATGCAAAAGGATTTAGTGATTGTTGGTGGTGCGCGCACCGCCATGGCTGAGTACACCGGCACGCCGGGATTTGGTTTGTTTCGCACCGTCGGGGCCAACGATTTGGGTGCCCGCGCCATTGAAGGCGCGCTAGAAAGATCCGGCGTTAAAGCGGAGCAAGTGGACCACGTCGTGATGGGCAATGCTTTGCAAACTGGGCCCGATGCCATTTACGGCGCCCGCCACGCCAGTTTGAAGGCCGGTATTGCCCATGAAGTGCCGGCACTCACCGTCAACCGCATTTGTGGTTCCGGTATTCAGTCCATCATTTCCGGTGCGCAAATGATTTTGTGCGGCGATGCCGCCGTGGTGGTCGCCGGCGGCATGGAAAACATGAGCCAAGCACCGCACATCATTCGTGGTGCACGGGAAGGTTTTCGTTTGGGAGCTGCGCCTAAGGTGGAGGACTATTTGTTTGAGTCTTTGATGGACCCCTATTGCGGATTTTTCATGGCCCAAACTGCTGAAAACTTAGCAAAGAAATATGACATTTCACGTGAAGCCCAAGATGAGTTTGCTTTTCGTTCTCATCAATTGGGAACTGCCGCAGTAAAGAGCGGCGCTTTTGCTGAAGAAATTGTGCCGGTTACGGTGAAGCAAGGCCGCAAAGAATTTGTGGTGGATACCGATGACCACATCAAACCGGACACCACCTTGGAGCAATTGGCTTCTTTGCGGGCTGCCTTTGGAAAGGAAGGCACCGTTACCGCCGGCAATGCTTCTGGCATTGTGGACGGCGGAGCGGCGGTCATCATCACTACTGCAGAGCGTGCGGCGGCCGAAGGCTGGACGGTAAGGGCGCACATTCGTTCCTGGGGGATTTCCGGCGTTGAGCCTGAAATCATGGGCATCGGCCCAGTGCCTTCCATGCAACAAGCCGCTGAGAAGGCAGGCATGACGGTGCACGATATGGATTTCATTGAAATTAACGAAGCCTTTGCAGCTCAATACTTGGCGTGTGAAAAAGCCTTGGAATTGGACCGAGACAAGTGCAATGTCAATGGCGGAGCAGTGGCCATCGGTCACCCCTTAGCCGCAACTGGCACGCGTTTGGTTTTGACTCTGTTCCATCAATTAGAAAGAGCCCAAGCTCGTTACGGCATGGCGTCGGCGTGCATCGGCGGTGGCCAAGGTATTGCCATGTTGTTGGAACGGCCTTAAGTTTTAAGGAATAATCAAAACTGACCGAGCTACCGAAGACATGCGGGGCTCAAAGTCGGTAACGTCAAGGGTGACCGCAGCGCATTTTATTTTGCTGCGGTAACTTTAAATTCCACCGACCTTTTGCCAAGTCCGCCGTCGGTTTCCCGGCCGGTCACGATTGTCCCCTAGGGATCTTTGCGGCCAATGACTGCGCCCAACATGCGGGCGTCGGCGGTAATTTGGGCAAGCTCACCTTCCAATAATGCTTGGTCCGCGTCCGAGCGGGCTTGCGAAGGGTCAGGGTGGATTTCTACTGCTAAACCATCCCCACCCACGGCAACCGCGGCGCGCGACAAAGCCGGAATCAAACTGGCGATGCCGGCGGCATGGGAAGGGTCCACCACGATAGGCAAGTGAGTCCATTCCCGTAACAGCGGCAGAATAGTGAGGTCTAAGGTGTTTCGGGTGGCTTGTTCAAAAGTGCGGATGCCGCGTTCACAAAGCACCACCCCTTGGCAACCGCCAGCCAAAAGATATTCGGCGCTGTAAAGCCATTCGTCCACGGTGGCGGCAAGCCCACGTTTCAATAGCACCGGTACGCCGCAACCGGAGATGGCTTTCAGCAAAGTGAAGTTTTGCATGTTGCGCGCGCCAACTTGCAAACAATCAATGCCGTAATCCAAAAAGGCCGGCAAGTGGGCGGCATCCATGATTTCGGAAATGACCGGCAGTTCCACCCGTTCGCCAGCTGATTTTAAAAGCCTTAAGCCTTCTTCACCAAATCCTTGAAAGGACCAAGGCGAAGTGCGCGGTTTGTAAGCGCCACCACGCAAAATGTGGCCGCCGGCTCTTTTGACTTGGTCGGCGGCTTCATCCATATAAGAATCTACCGAGCACGGGCCGGCGATGACCACCACTTCGCGGCCACCAATCCGCACTCCGCCAATGTTGGCAATGGTGGTGCTGTTTCTAAACGAACGATCCGCAAGCCGCCACGCTCCATGCGGAGTGACGGTTTCTAAAACTCGTTCATGGGCGGCGATTTCTTTACCCAATTCAGTGGGTACTTTGTCTACCGCCGCGAAAATGGGCTGGCTAGTTTCTGGCGACAAACGGGTGCGTACGCCGACGTTTTCTAAGCGGTCGCGAAGTTCCTGGACGATGTCGGCCGGCGTGCCGGGGGCAAGGCGAAAAATCACGGCGTACCTCCACAACCTTTCGCAGCAAGCTGCAAGATTTGGGCGAGGACCGGGCCAGCGAAAGGGCCTTCAGTCCGGCGCAATAAATCTTCCACCCGGGCGGTGGTGGTTTGGGCGTCTTCAGGTTGTTCTTGAGTGATGCGGGCGCGTTCTTGGAGCAGTTGCACCAAGGCCAAATCAATTCTTGCGAGGTGGTTTCGGGAAGCGGAAGTCATGAGCTGAGGCCGAGTTTTAAATCGGTGAGAAAATCAAAAGCGGTGGTGGCGGGGTTAGAGGAAGCGTGGAGTTTTTCCACCAAGGCGGTGCCGACAATGGCGAGGTCCGCATGCTGGGTGGCGGCACGGATGTCGTCGGCGGTACGAATGCCAAAGCCGACCGCAATGGGAATGGGGGAAAGTCGACGGGCTTTTTGCAGGAGTGCTTGAGTTTGGTCATCAAAAGCGGTGGCACTTCCCGTGACACCCACTCTGCCGACGACGTACAGAAAACCGCTACTCCGCTCACCGGCGCTGCGGATGCGTTCCTCACTGGAGGTGGGGGCGGCAAAAAGCACTGCGGCTAAATTGTTTTCCGCGCAAGCCTTTTCCAAGGGGGCGGATTCTTCGATGGGGAGGTCTGGGACGATGAGAGCATCAGCGCCGGCGTTGGCAATGGCACGGCAAGTTTTTTCTAAACCGCCTCTTTGCAAAAGAGGGTTGATGTAGGACATCACCGCGAGGGGCATTTGGCCGCCGTCGGCGCGGAACTGCTGAATCATTTTGAGTGAGTTTTGCAGACTGGTGCCGACTTCTAAAGAACGGCTGGCGGCGGCTTGCAAAACCGGGCCGTCGGCGATGGGGTCAGAAAAAGGAATTCCCAACTCCACGCAAGTGGCACCGGCTTTTTCCAAAGCGTGCAACACCGCCAGAGTTTGTTCTAAGCCGCCGTCACCGGCGGTGACATAGGGCGCAATGCCGGGTTGGTTTTTTTCCCGTAAACTGGCAGTGGCCAAACAAAGACGATTGGAGGTCATCATCCGTCCAACCCCAACTTGTCAAAAATGGTGGCGAGGTCTTTGTCGCCACGGCCGCTGAGGTTGACCACCACTCTTTGGCCGCTGAGTTTTTGTTGATAATTTTGCACCCAAGCCAAGGCGTGGCTGGATTCCAAGGCAGGCAGAATTCCTTCTTGTAGGCAGAGTGCTTGCAGTGCGGTTAGGGCTTCTTGGTCGGTGGCGTATGCATATTCGGCACGGCCCAGTGCATGTAGTGCAGCGTGCTCCGGACCAACCGCGGGATAATCCAAGCCCGCGCTGACACTATGGGTAGGGAGGATTTGGCCGTCATCGTCTTGCAGTAACCAAGTGCGGCAACCGTGCAATACGCCCGGGGAGCCGCCGGAAAAACGAGCGGCGTGTTTACCGGTAGAAATTCCTTCGCCGCCAGCTTCCACCCCAACGAGGCGCACGGCCGCATCGTCGGCAAAGGCACGGAAAATGCCGATTGCGTTGGAGCCGCCACCCACACAAGCGACTATGACATCGGCGGGACCGGCGGCGAGTGTGGTGATTTGTGCTTTCGCTTCTTGGCCGATGACTTGTTGAAATTCGGCGACCATGGCGGGGAATGGGTGCGGACCCAATGCGGAACCCAATAGATAATGGGCGTCGGGGTCTGCGGTCCAGGCGCGGAGTGCTTCGTTGACGGCGTCTTTCAAAGTTTGCTGGCCGTGTTCGACCACTTTGACTTGGGCGCCCAATAATTCCATCCGTAGTACATTAGGTTTTTGGCGGACCACATCAACCGAACCCATGTAAATAATGCATTCCAAATCCAGCAAAGCACAAACCGTGGCGGTGGCAACGCCGTGTTGGCCGGCTCCGGTTTCCGCCAAGATGCGAGTTTTGCCCATGTGCTTGGCCAGTAAAGCTTGACCCAAAGCGTTATTGAGTTTGTGCGCGCCGGTGTGGAGTAAATCTTCCCGCTTCAACCAAAGTTCCATTCCCCAGGCCTTGCTTAAGCGTCGGCAAAAGGTGAGCGGGGTGGGTCGGCCGGCGTAATTGGCGAGTAAGTCATCCAGCTCTTTTTTGAAGGCCTCACTTTGGCCGATGGTTTGCCAAGCGGTTTCCAACTCATGCAAAGAGGCCATCAATGTTTCGGGAGCAAACTGGCCGCCGAAGTCTTCAAAGTAAGGGCCCTTCATATTTGGATGGCCTCCAAAGCAGTGCGGGCGTTTTGAATGTAAGCGGTCATTTTGGGCAGGTTTTTCATGCCGGGAGATGCTTCCAATCCTGAAGAAGCGTCTACTCCGGCGGGCTGTACTTGTTGAATGAGGTGGCTTACGTTTTCGGGATGAATGCCCCCAGCCAAAAGACAACGGTGTTGAGCGGCAAGGGAACGAGCAAGAATGGGGTCCACGTTTTTACCAGTGCCACCGGCAGCCGAAGGATGGTCCAAAACGAAACCCCAAGCGGTAGCCGCCCAAGTTGGCATGGTTGAGAGTGCGGATGAATCGACCCCGATGCGGCGCAAAATGGGTAGTGGAAAATCATTCCATTCTTCGGCTTGTTCCGCGCCGCATAGTTGCACCGCGTTACAGCCAGAAGTTTGGCAGAAATCCATCACGTCTGCGGGAGAGGCATTGACCGACACCGCCACTTTCCAAACTTCAGCGGGGAGGTCGGCAAAAACTTGTAGGGCAAGTTGAGCGGTGACGGCGCGTGGCGATTGCGACACTGCCACCACTCCCAAGGCGTCGGCGCCGGCTTGATACGCCGCCTGGGCATCCTCCGCGCGAGTCAGGCCACAAACTTTGATGCTTGGAAATGGGGGGGAATCAGGAAGCATATTCCTCCAAAGCGGCAGTCCAGGGGGACAATTGGCGTGGGTCATGCATGAGAGCGGTCCCGACTAAGGCTGCGTCCGCGCCGACGTCCTGCACTTTTTTCAAATCACCCAAATTTTTCAAACCACTTTCCGCCACCCGTACAAAAGTTTCCGGAATTTGCGGCAATAAACGCAAGATGGTTGCCGGGTCCACTTCGAAAGTACACAAATTGCGGGCATTCACTCCGATGCAATCCGCTGAGGTGGCGAGCGCGCGTTCCAGTTCCTGTTCATCGTGCACCTCCAGTAAAACCGCCATGTTCAATTCCTGGGCTTGCTGAGTCATTTCTTGGAGTTGCGCATCTTCCAAACATACCGCCAACAGCAAGATGAGGTCGGCGCCGGCTTGAGAGGATTCCTCCACCATGAATTCATTTACAAAGAAATCTTTGCGCAAGCGGGGCACCGGCACGGTTTGCAATTGAACAAAGTCCTTTAAGCTTCCGCCGAAATGGTCTTGCTCCGTCAAGATGGAAATGGCGTCCGCCCCGTCTTCAGCGTACTGCATGGCGCGTTGACTTAAGTCGGTTTCCTTGGTCAAAGTTCCCGCCGACGGCGAGCGGCGTTTGCATTCGGCAATCAAACTTAAAGTAGGGGAGCGCAAAATTTCTACCGCTTTTGGTCCGGCCGAAATCCGGTTCACTTGGGTCCAAAACGTGGAATCTGTGCGGCCAGCGCGACGGCTGTCGGCGCGTGATTTCACTGCCTCCAAAATGGGGCCTAGCCGAGTGTCAGCCAATTTCATGCTTGGCCTTCCCTTTGGCTAGTGTGGACCAGGATTTGTAAACAACGTTTGGCGGCGCCGCTGTCGAGCGCAGTTTTTGCCAAGTCCACCCCTTCACCCGCGTCGCCGGCAATTCCAGCCAACAACAAAGCGGCGGCGGTGTTTTGCAAAACCGCGGTGCGGATGGGATTGACTTCGCCGTCAAATAATTCCTGGAGTAACTTTAGATTTTGGTTTTTATCACCACCTTCCAAGGCGCTGACCGGTGCGCTTTCTAAACCTAAAGTTTCGGCATCAAAACAAGTTTTCGGAGCATTACCCACCGCTACTACTTGGTTTACTCCGGCGGGAGTAATTTCATCGGCCCCGCCCGCGCCGTGTACTACATAAGCGCTATGCACTCCTAATCCAGTTAACACTTTTGCATAGGCGGGCAGAGTTTCACTTACCCCGACGCCTAAAAGTTGCCGCTTGACTTTGCCCGGCGAAGAAAGAGGGCCCAAGAAATTAAACAAGGTTCGGCGTGCCAGTTTTTTGCGGACCGGAGCGACAAAGCGCATAGCGGGGTGAAAAGTGGGCGCGTACAAAAACACCATGCCGACTTCTTCAAACACGCGGCGCGCTTGGTCTGGTTGCAATTCTAAGTGCACCCCGGCCGCTTCCAATAAATCAGCCGACCCGCACTTGGAAGATACTGAACGATTGCCGTGTTTGATGACTTTGGCGCCAGCGGCCGCCGCGACAATGGCCGAGGCGGTGGACAGATTGAAGGAGCCCAAGCCATCTCCGCCGGTACCGCAAGTATCAATGGCGTCGGCGGCATCATGTTCAAAAGGAACGCAAGCGGCGCGCAAGGCTTCGGCACCTCCTTGGATTTCATCGGCGGTTTCACCCCGGTCTGCCATTCCCACCAAAAATTGTTCTAAAGCCTGCAAGTCTGCCCCTCCCTTTAAAGAGCTTCCAAGTACCTCCGCGGTTTCTTCGCGGCTGAAGGTTCCGCCTTGGCTGGCGTGGTGGGCAGCTTCTTGCAAGTTCATCGGGTGCTGACTCCTAAACCGGCTTGGGCTAAGAAATGCGCCATCATGAGGTCACCTTGTGGGGTAAGGATGGATTCCGGATGAAACTGCATGCCAAACCAAGGCCGCTCTTTGTGTTCTACCCCCATGACTAAACCGTCTTCGGTCCAAGCGCGTAAGTGCAAACACTCTGGCAGTTCTTTGCGAACGGCGCGCAAAGAGTGATAACGGCCAGCCGGAAATGGATTAGGAAGTTCCCGATACAAAGCGCATTCACCGTCATGATGCATGAGCGAACTTTTGCCGTGGGTAGGGACTGGGTCCAATTCCAAAGGGCCGCCTAAAGATTCCACCAAAGCTTGATGCCCCAGACAGACGCCAAGAAATGGCATATCTGCGGGTATAGCTTTGAGTAAATCTAAGCAAATGCCGGCGCCTTGCGGCCGACCCGGTCCAGGCGAAAGAACCAAAGCGGTTGGTTTGAGGGCAAGAGCTTCCTCCACGTTGAGCGCGTCATTCCGATGCACTTGTACTTCGGCTCCTTGCATAGCCAAGGATTGGTACAAGTTGTAGGTGAAGGAATCGTAATTGTCGATGAGAAGGATCATCTGGTTTCGGGGCTTGAGAAGATGCCGGATGCGGCTAGTTTTACGGCGCTAAACAAAGCGTCGGATTTTTCCAAGGTTTCTTCGAACTCTCGTTCGGGTTTGGATTCATGCACAATGCCGGCGCCGGCTTGCACCGATAGGGTGTTGCCGTGAATAGCAAAGGTTCGAATGGTAATGGCCATGTCGAGGTTTCCTGAAGTGTCCAAATAACCAAAAGCACCGGCGTAAGGGCCGCGGGATTCGGGTTCTAATTCGGCGATTAATTGCATGGCACGAATTTTGGGAGCGCCACTGACCGTGCCAGCCGGGAAGGATGCCGCCAACGCATCCAGCGGAGTGAACGGGGCGGCTAATTCGCAATCTACCCGGCTGACCAAATGCTGGACCCGCGCAAACTTTTCCAATACCGCGTGTTCGCGCAGGCAAACCGTCCCGGTACGGGCAATGCGGCCGAGGTCATTGCGGGCTAAATCCACCAACATGTCATGCTCCGCTCTTTCTTTTGCATCAGCCTGCAATTCTGCTCCTAGGCGCTCATCTTCTTCCAAATTGTCATGGCGCGCGCGGGTGCCGGCAATGGGTCGGTTTTCAACCCGGCCGTTGAGGACCGAAACTAATCGTTCCGGCGAAGAGCCCACCAAAGTGACGCCCTCTCCTTCGTAGAAAAACATATGTGGCGACGGGTTGCACAAACGCAAAGCGCGGTAAAGTTGAAAAGGGTCGCCGCTGAATTCCAAGTCAAAGCGCTGTGACAAAACCGCCTGAAAGATTTCCCCTTCACTGATGGCTTTACGCAAAGTTTCTACCCCAGCCAAGTAATCCTCCTTTTTCATCGAAGGAGTGGGTTGAGTATCGGCACATTCAAACGAAGGAGATTCCGCATAAGGAAGATGTAAGTTGGCCGCAATTTTTTCCAATTCCTGCATGGCGGATGAAAAATCTTCCGACGTGCACTGCGCCACGCAAACTACTTTTTGGGTTGCGTGGTCCAAGGCGACCACATGCGGGAAGAATTGGAAATCCGCCACTTTGCCATTCCACGGGCCGACTTCCACCGTCGGCACGGTGGCTTCCTGACGAGCCGCCCATTCATAAAAAAAGGCGCCTACCCAGCCGCCGCAAAACGGCGGCAAGTGAGTTGGCGGGGTGGGTTTGGCGGCACAACTTAAATCCTTAAGCGGTTCCTCCCCCTGGGCGGTGAAATGCTCACTAGGGTTGACCCCCAGTAAGGACCAGCGCGCCAATCGCAACGGGCCTTCGGCAGACTCAAGCAAACACGGCCGATGACCTGCTGCGCGGAGCGAAAGGAATAAGCCAACCGGAGTAAATCGGTCAGATGGGATTTCTAGCCAGGCGAGGCCGAATTGCTCGGCTTCGTTGGCAGAAGACTGGTGAAGGAAGGTCATGAGTCGGGGGGGTAAAAGAGAAAGGGCCCTCGAAGTATCGAGGGCCCTTTAAGCATTTCCAAGGGAGTCGTGGGGAATCAATACGCCGCCGCGGCCCCCAGGTTAAGCCTGGGCCCACAAAGCCATTGCCACGAATCGAATGAAATCAGCATTGTTTGGAGCTTAACCCAGTTTTACAGCTTTGGCTAGCTTCCTTTTGCAAGTTTTTGCAAATCTCTTCGAATTCCTCTCGGCGGAGTCGGAATTGGTCGGCAATCCCAAGTTGCACCCGAGCGCGGTCCAAATTTTGACCGGTATGTTGAATGCCGAAGTATGGGTCTCCTAATAGGTAGTCAGTTAAAAAACGTGCGCCCAATTCGGTGGCCAAAGTTTGAGTGGCCAACACCAGGTGGTCTTTTTCGGTTTGACTTAAAGAGTTTCCGGCGCCACTTAAAAACCCTTTGCAGACCGCGGCGAATAATTCGGCTTCTACGTGAGCACGAATTCTTTCACCATCAGGGCCGATGCCATCTTCGGGAGTGAGGGTGGACATGGAGCGGGCCATGTCTCCAAAATCATGCAAGGCACTGCCCGGCATGAGGGTGTCCAAGTCCACTACGCAAAGCGCCTCGCCGCTTTGTTCGTCAAAGAGCACATTGGAAATTTTGGTGTCATTATGCACTGGGCGCAGAGGCAAGCCCCCTTGGTCTAGGAGGTTTTGCAAAAGGCAAGCGTCGTCCTGCAATGACTCAGCAAGGGCGATGGTGTCGGCGGCTTCCTTTGCGCGGCCGAGAGGATTTTCTTGCACCGCATCTTGTAAAGCCACCAAGCGTTTCGGGGTGTGGTGGAAATCGGCGATAATTTCATGCAGAGGAGGATCATTGATTTCCGAAACCAGCCGCAAAAAATCTCCAAAAGCCCAGCCGGCGGCTTCGGCTTGCTCTGGCGTTTCCACGGTTTGCAGAGCAAAGGTGCCCTCAATCCACGGGTACATGCGCCACAAATCACCTTCTGGCCCAGCCACGCTAAAGCCGCCTTGGTGGGCGGGCACCAAAGCTAAAAATCTTCGTTCTAAGTGGTTTACCCCTTCGGCTTGCAACATGCCCATCACTTGCAGAGTGACCCGGCGAATGTTGTCCATGATTTTGGCTGGTTCTGGAAAAACCGAGCTATTGATTCGTTGCAATAAATAGCGCCGGGTTTCGTTGCCGTTGGAAAATCCAATTCGGAAAGAAGTGTTGATGTGGCCACCATGCCAAGCTTCCAAACTGACCGGCTCACCGGGAGCGGAAAACTGGCGAGCCAACTGAAAAACTGCGTCCTGAGTTAGGTCCGACATGGCGCCAAGGCTAACGGCGCGGCTAGGCTTCGCCAATGCGTTACTGCTTACTTACCTTGTGTGGCTTGGGATTTGCGTTGGGTTGCGTCCAAGGGCCACCGGTTTCTCCCGCGGAGTGGCCGCGCCTTGGGGCGGCGAATTGGACTTATGCTTGGCAACCAGATTGGATGAAGTTACCGAGCGGAATTGAAACCGGCAACACTCATGGTTGTGTGACTTTAGATGCCGACGGTCGGGTGTATTTAAACACCGATAGTGAACGGGCGGTGATGGTATTTGAAAAAGACGGGCGTTATTTACGTTCCTTTGGCAAAGACTTGGCCGGCGGTTTGCACGGTATGGAAATTGTTGGCGAAAAAGGCGCCGAAACTTTGTGGGTCACGCACACCGGTTTACATCAAGTGCGCCAACTCAGCATGGAAGGCGAAGTACTTCGGCAATGGTCGTGGCCGGATGAATCGGGAAAGTACAAAAATGAAAATCAATACAAACCCACCGCGGTAGCAGTTTTGCCCGACGGCCGGTTTTTTGTCACCGATGGTTACGGCCAAGGCTGGGTGCATGCTTATGACGCCGCCGGCAAATGGCAGTTTTGTTTTGGTGGGCCGGGGCTAGTGGCGGGCAAGTTTCAAACTCCGCATGGCATTACTTGGGATGAGCAAATTCAGCGGCTGGTGGTGGCCGACCGGGAAAATCGTCGGCTGCAAGTTTTTCACGCCGACGGCCGTTTGGACCGAGTGATTGAAACTCCGCTGAATCGGCCTTGTCACGTGGATGCTGGGCCACTGGGTTGGTTGGTGGCGGAGCTGGAAGGCCGGGCGACTATTTTGGACCGCAGCGGCAAAGTTTTGGCCCATCTGGGGGAACAGCCGGACCCTGCATTGCGGGCCCGTAATGGCATTCAGCCGGAACTTTGGCAGGAAGGCAGTTTTCTTTCGCCGCATTGTGCGGCGTGGGGGCCACAGGGCGATATTTGGGTGGTGGATTGGAATTTTCGCGGAAGGCTAAATCATTTGGTACGCCAGCCGCGGTAAAATCCGGGTTGGTTTAACCTCATGAATGCCTCGAAACCCCATGCCGAAATCCGTTTGAATCCGGAGAAGCGGGTACTTTTCCTGACCAAGGATTTGGACCTCATCCGCCGTCAGTTGCATAACGGCTTGAATTTGCAGATGAGCGAATTGACGTCGGCAGATTTATTAGATGACATTAACACCGACGTCATGACCCCGGCTTGGGTTTGCTTTGACCACTTGCCAGCAGAGATTGCAAAAAATGCTTATGCGGGTTTGGTGGACGAGGACGGCGAACGAGTGGTCGGCCCCCGCGAACTCATGGACGGGAATTTTGAGGCGATTGTTTCTGGGTTTCGTAAAGGCACCGGGTCAAGCCGCGAAACTGCCGCTCAGTGTGAACGTTGGTCCGGCATCCGCTATGTGTTCGCCGCCAGTTTTGCACCCATTCATGAACGCAACAATTTGAATCTAGGGCAGTTGATGGGGGACCACGCCATGTTGACTCGCTTGCAAACTGGCGCCACCATCCCTTTAACCGAGTTCACCGCCCCTTATGACCCAGTCAGCAAAGTCATCATCGAGGAAGGCGGCTTGTTTGCCTTTTCACGCAAAGTGCAAGCTGGCGAAATCCAATTACCGCCCAATACCACCGCCAAGCGCCCCATGAATTTGGCCGAAAAAATCATTGCCTCAAAAATGCTCAACCCTGGTGAGGAGGGTGCATTCGTGGCCGCTGGTGATGCGGTGCTGGCAAAAATTGACGCCGGCTTTAGTCACGAATTCACGACTGCTCAAGTACACACTTTCCTTAAGCAGGAATACGGCGAAAACTACACCGTAAAAAACGCTGAAAAGCTGGCGGTATTTGAGGACCATCTTCTTTACGCCGACGGCGTCGCTCGCTTCGCACCCTTTGCCGAAAAGATTCAAACCATGCGTGATTTGCAACGGGAGTTTCAAGCCCACACCCAAGTATTGGATTACCAAGCCAAAGATGGGGTCAGCCCCGGCATCTGCCACCAAGTCGCGCGCGAAGAATTTATAGAGCCCGGTGATTTTGTCCAAGCCACCGATTCCCACACTTGCATGGGTGGCGGTTCCAATGCATTGGCTTACGGAGTCGGCGCCACCGAATATGCTGCCTTAATTCAAAGTGGATTTACTTTTGTGCAGGTGCCGGAAAGTATTCGTTTTGAATTGCAAGGTAGTTTGAATGACGGTTGCACCGCCAAAGATGTCATGCTCCATATTCTGGACACCTTTGCCAAACGCGAAGACACGTTGAATCGGTCGATGGAATTTGGCGGACCTGGTTTAGCGGGCATGTCGGTGGATGAGCGCGCCACTTTGTGCAATATGGCTACTGAATGCACCGGCCGCACCGGCATATGCGAGGGGGATGAGGCATTGGCCGAATGGTTGGCGGTGCGTCGTCCAGGGAAAACCGCCCAAGAAATTGCATCTACCTTCGTCAGCCCGGATGCCGATGCGGTTTATGACGGTGGCGTGCACGCCATTGATTTATCCACCATCGTGCCGATGGTTGCTGAACCCGGCGACCCCACTTACGGAAAAAACTTGGATGAACTCGGGAAAATCCCCATCGACATCGCTTACGGCGGTTCTTGTACCGCCGGCAAGGCCGATGACATCGCGCTTTACGCCAAAGTTTGCCAAGCCGCGGTGGATGCCGGTTTGAAAGTCGCCGAAGGCCGCCAGTTCATCATTCAATTCGGTTCCAAGCCAGTGCAAGATTATGCAAGGCTACAGGGTTGGATTGAGTTGTTTGAAAAAGCCGGCGTGGAACTCATCAACCCCGGTTGCGGCGCTTGCATCGGCTGTGGTCCCGGCGTCAGTGACCATACCGAACAAGTCACCGTTTCGGCAATCAACCGCAACTTCGCTGGCCGTTCCGGACCCGGCAAACTTTACTTAGCTAGCCCGCTCACCGTTGCCGCCTCCGCCTTCACCGGCCACATCAGCGCTTATCAAGAAGGAATGTTCGCTTCGGCATTGGTTTAAATAATGGAAAGCCACTAGCGATAGTTCCCGTCGGGGAGTACCAGCGGGAAAGTAAACCGAGGATCCGTTAACAAAGCCCACCCGGAAAGGTCTGTGCTTCGGACTAAGGCAAGAGTGTTAGGCTCCCATTCATTGCTAATTTCATTGCCGCGTCCGGCATAGTCTTGTGCACCCAAAGCAGAAGTCACCAACCAGTAAAAATATTCCGTTACTTGGCAACCATAGTTACAGGTTGGGTCGTCGTAGTGGTACCAAGCTCCTGGCGGATAATTATTAGGTGGCCAATTAAAGTGACCACCGCGTGCAACATCCATGGCAAGCGCAATTTCAGTGCCACTATATTCTCCGAAAGCGGCCGGATATGCATTGGCCCAGCCGTGTTGACTGACCAAATGAAGGACTTCTTCTAGGGTGGCATCAAAACCATTTTGCATAGAACTTCCCTGGGGGTGACATTCATTCGCAAATAAATTTTGCCAGCGATATTGGTCAATCACATTGCCGTACCGATTCAACACATTATCCATTTCCTGCTCGGACTTAAAAAGTGCCATCAAGCAGGGCGGCCGGGTGGGGTCGGTCAAGGCGGCGATGATGTTCGGGTCATCCACCACCCCGTCTTCATCATTATCTAAATATTGAGCTAGGACCGAAGCCATGTGGCGAAACTTAGTTCTTGGAACCGTGTTGGTGGCAGCGCAATGGACTCCGAATACATTGATGTATTGGTAAGGAGCGGACTGAAAAACAAACTTTAAATGATGCGGATTTTCTGCAGGAAGCGAGCCGCCCCCCAAAAAGGAAAGCAAGGCCAATGCCAAGAGAGGAGACCGAGGAAAATTCATGGTGAAAGCTATAGTACACCAATATGGAGCCACCCAACACGCAGCCTACTTTCGCGACCGCCATCAATTGCATGGATGGACGCGTGCAACTACCGGTTGCGGAATTTGCGCGGCGGCAATTTAAGGTGGAGTTTGTGGACATGGTGACTGCTGCTGGGGCGGTTGCAAACTTCCATTCCGACCTCATTCGCCAAGTTGGCATTTCGCTGGACGCGCATCAATCGCGCGGCGTGGTGGTGGCGGCTCATGAAGGTTGCGTCGGTAACCCAGTTTCCGAAGAGCGCCAACGAGTGCAATGCTTAGAGTTGGCAGAGAAGGTGGCGTACGCTTACCCGAAAATTCGAATTATTCCAGTTTGGGTTAGCTTGGATGGCAGGGTGGAAACCATTGCTTAAGATAGGAGTCGGTGAAATGTACTCAAGCGATTCTCGCCTTTAGTCTGACTGCGCTTTCTAGTTCGGCAGTGGCAGGACTTTTTTCGGGCCCGCCCTTAGGAGTAAAGGTGGAACCTTTAATTCCTCCTCCACCAAGTTTTGAGGCCGACGTCCTCCCCTTGCTGGACGAGTACTGTGCAAAATGTCATGAAGGGGAGGACGCCAAGGGAAAAATTGACTTGCTGAGAAATTTGTCCGAGGACGAAGCACTGCTCCAACCAGACATTTATTTTCAAGCTGCCTGGGAGATTTGGCGTGGCACCATGCCTCCTGCTTCGGCCAAGAAACGACCTAGTACTGAGGAGGTCAGCCGGTTGTTGCGATGGGTGGATGAGACCATGGCTCCTCAAGTGAAGGCCTTTCAACCACAGCGTTTGCGTCGGCTGAACAACTTTGAATACCACCACGCCATGCGGGATTTATTCGACGTGGAATTTGACGCGAAAGGGTTTTTCCCGGCTGATACCGTTTCTAATGGATTCGACAACATGGGCTCGGCTCTTTCCTTGTCTCATGAACAATTTGAAAAATACGTAGAGGCAACGGAAACAGTGGTTGCTGCGGCAGTGGTTTCTGAAGCAGGAAACCGCAAGGAAATTCAGGAAATCTCGGCTTCAGAATTCAGTGGTGGAGGAGACCGACCCAATGGAAGGTCTTTGTTTACCAATGGATTACTGACCGCCCAAGTGAAATTCCCTCGCCGAGGCACCTATCGCTTCCGAGTGTTTGCTTGGGGGGAGCAAGCTGGCGAAGAGCCAGTTTTGGGTGGACTGCAAGTCAATAACCAAGTCTTGGGGAGTTTTTCTATCCCCAATGAACGGGGAGACATTGGGGTTTTTGAAAAAGAGGCGCACGTGGACGGTGGGGTAGTTGAAGTGGGGGTTTCTTTCTTAAATGATTTTTATCAACCCAAACATCCTGACCCGAAACAGCGGGACCGAAACTTGATTTTGCAAAAGTTAGAAATCATTGGACCGCTGGATATTCTTCCAAAAACCGAATTCCAAACAGCATTGGAAGCAAGGTTCGTTGCCGGCCGTCGGCACCCGAATTTGCATGGGGCCATTTCATATTTAACAGAACGGGTTTGGCGCCGACCTCCCGGAAAATCCGAAGTCAACCGCTTATTCAAACTGGCCAGAGAAGGGAAGTCCTGGGAAGACTCGCTTTCCTTTGCGTTGAGGGCAATGTTGCTTTCGCCGAAGTTTTTGTTCCGTCTGGAAAACCAAAATGAATATGGGGAGGCCTCTGAACTACAAGCAGATTTTTCCATCGCCTCCCAGCTGAGTTTTTTCTTGTGGGGGAGTGTGCCAGACGAAGAGCTTCTGGCATTGGCCCGTAATGGGAATTTACGCGATGCCGAAGTACTCCGTAATCAAATTGGGCGGATGCTGAAATCACCGAAAGTAAGAGCTTTAGCCGACGGATTTGCCTCTCAATGGTTGCAGACTCGAAATCTGAACGATTACCGTTCGGCTCAAGACCACTGGCCCTCTTCGGAATCTATGCAACAGGAAACCTTCTTCTTGTTTGACTATATTTTGAAAGAGGAAAGGTCCATTTGGGATTTTATTCAAGCGGATTACACCTTTGTGAATTCTAGTTTGGCGAAGTTTTATGGCATTAAAGAAGACGTAGGCGAAGGATTTCAAAAGGTTTCTTACGGTGTCCTTCCAAGGCGGGGGGTCCTCGGTCATGCTTCCGTTCTTACCTTGACCTCTCATGCAACCCGAACTTCGCCGGTGAAAAGAGGCAAGTGGGTGATGGAAAATCTATTGGATTCACCATTGCCACCGCCGCCCCCTGGCGCAGATAGTTTAGCTACCGAACAAAACGGGCAAGAGGACATGACCTTGAGGGAGCGCTTGGAACTTCATCGGTCAAAAAAGCAATGCGTCTCTTGTCATGCAGCCATGGACCCGCTTGGATTTGGGCTTGAAAACTATGATTTTGTTGGCAAATGGCGGGATGATGTGGATGGAATTCCGGTTGATTCTTCCGGTGTCCTGCCCGACGGCCGCAAGTTTGATGGACCTTTTCAGCTGATTTCTGTTTTAGGCAAGGACGTACGTTTTATCCGTGCTTTATTGAGTAAACTCGCCACCTACGCCTTCGGCCGGCCCATGGAACCCCGTGACCGACCCATGATTCAGCTGATTTTAGATTCCTTGGACCAAGAAAAACCCACTTTGAAGCAAATGATTACTGGGATTTTGTTTTACGATGCATTCGGGCACATCCCCCCAACCAGCAACCAATGACTCATTTACTTTCCCGTCGTTCGGTACTTCGTGGGACCGGAACTGCCATGGCTCTGCCTTTTTTAGAGGCCATGTTGCCGCGGGGTCCCATCAAACGCCCGCCCGCTCGGCTGGTTTATGTATACGCCCCAAATGGGATGGAGCTGGATTCATGGTGGCCGAAAAAAGAAGGTCCGTTGGGCAAATTACCTAAGACTTTGCGTTCTTTGCAACCGTTTAGGGATGAGCTTTCAATTTATGGAGGCTTAACTTCTGACAAAGCCCGCGCCAACGGAGATGGACCGGGTGACCACGCGCGGGCAGCGGCTTCCTGGTTGACCGGCGTTCAACCGAAGAAAGCCAATGGCGGAATTGGGCTAGGAGTTTCCGCGGACCAGATTGCAGCCGAACAGATAGGAGCCCAGACCAGGTTTCGTTCCCTGCAACTTGGCTGCGAAAGGGGAGGCAATGCTGGTCAATGTGATTCCGGTTACTCATGTGCTTACTCCAGCAATATTTCTTGGCAAGGAGAGAGCACTCCAGCATCTAAAGAGGTCAACCCTCGTTTGGTTTTTGATCGTTTGTTTCGCGGCGGTACCCATGCTTTGGCAAGAGAAGCGTCGGCCGAACGAGTTGCTGAAAGAAAAAGTATTTTAGATTATTTAAAAGAAGATAAAGAACGTTTATGGAAACGACTTGGCGCGGCGGACCGGGAAAAACTAAGCGACTATTTCGCGGGTGTACGAGAAATGGAAAGGCGGATTGACCTATTTGAAAAATCTCACGTTGCTTCCGTGGCTGATTCCGACCGGCCTAGCTCAGTCACTCCGGATTACGCCGCGCATTTGAAAGTCATGGCTGATCTATTAGCCTTGGCTTTTCAAGCCGACGTTACCCGGGTGGCGACTTTCATGATGGCAAACGAGGGAAGCAACCGAAGTTATCCAAACTTAGGAATTAAGGGGGGGCACCACAGCATTTCTCACCACGGCGACGTGGTTGAAAAGCGCAATCAAATTCAAGCCATCAACCAATTTCACGTCGAACACCTTGCCTATCTTTTAGGAAAATTCCATGAGATAAAGGAAGGGCAAAGCAATTTGCTAGAAAGCAGTACGATTGTTTTTGGAAGCAATATCGGTGATGGCAATCGGCATAATCACGAAGACCTTCCCACTTTAGTTTGCGGTGGTGGTTCTGGAAAATTGGATCAAGGCGTTTTCAAACGATTTCCTAAAGAAACCCCGTTGGCCAATTTACATCTGTCCCTCTTGGGGAAAATGGGGGTTTCTGTTTCAACACTCGGTGACTCCACGGGAGTGTTACCCATTTAAACTAGGATTGGAGTGCAATCAAGATGTCTTTTAAATTAAATTTTGGCAACCCTGCCAAAATCATTCTCACCTTGGCGGTTTTGGTGTGGTCGGGGAATGCACCTTTTGACCGTACCACCTGGTGGATGGAAGTGGCGCCGGTATTCATTGTTTTGCCGTTTTTAATTTTGATGCGCAAAAAAATTCCGTTGAGCGAACTTTCTTACAGCTGGCTTACCGTTTGGGGAGTCATTCTGATGGTCGGAGGGCATTGGACTTATGCTCAAGTCCCCCTTGGGTTTTGGGTGCAAGATGCTTTGGATTTATCCCGCAACCACTACGACCGTTTTGCCCACTTTATGCAGGGAGTCATACCGGCGGTGGTGTTTAGAGAACTCTTTTTAAGATGGACGCCGCTTAAAAAAGGCGGTTGGCTTTTCTTCTTGGTGTGTACTTCGGTTTTAGCCCTGAGTGCGTGTTATGAAATTATTGAATGGTGGGCCGGTGCGCTGGGCGAGGAGTCAGCCGAAGCCTTTTTGGGCACCCAAGGGGACGTTTGGGATACGCAGTGGGACATGTTTTTGGCTCTTTGCGGCGTCTTAACCGCTCAAATTCTGATGCGTCGGAGTTGAGTAGAATGGAGGGCTTCCGTGAAGGAACCAACCATGAGTAAAACCCATCAAATTGCTGTTTTAGCCGGTGATGGCATCGGCCCTGAAGTGGTGCGCGAAGGCTTGCGCGTCCTCGATGCTGTTCGTGAACGTTTTGGATTTGGCGTCGAATTGACCGACATGCCTTATGGAACCGACCACTGGTTGGCCACCGGTGGTGAAAACGGCGGCGAGATTTTTCCCGACGCAGCTTTTGCCGAAGCCCAACAGCATGATGCTCTATTGCTGGGTGCTATCGGAGACCCACGCGCGCCGGTCGGGCTGATTGAACGTGGCGTGATTGGCAGGTTGCGTTGGGAAAGTGGGCTATACATCAACCTGCGCCCCATCAAGTTGCATCACGAACGCTGGTGTCCGCTGAAAGATAAAAAGCCTGCCGACGTGGACATGATCATTGTGCGCGAAAATACTGAGGACGCCTATGTTTATCCGGCTGAGTTCGAAGACCAAGGTGGGCCCGATGAAATTGCTTCGCAACCCATGCGTTACACCCGTAAAGGCACCGAGCGGGTTATTCGATACGCTTTTGACGTGGCCATGACTCGACCGCGCAAACAACTGACTTTGATTGACAAAGCCAATGCAGTGCGCGCGCAAGATATTTACACTCGGGTTTTTGCCGAAGTGGCCAAGGACTATCCCGAAGTGAAAACCGACCACGCATACATAGACGCGGCTTGCATGTGGATGGTCAAAAACCCAGAGTGGTTTGACGTGGCGGTGACCACCAATTTATTCGGTGACATCATTACCGACCTCGGCGCCATGGTCCAAGGGGGAATGGGTGTCGCTGCATCCGGCAACATCAATCCCGGTAAGTTTTCCTTGTTTGAGCCCATCCATGGTTCCATGCCCAAAGCCACCGGCAAAAACACCGCCAATCCCATCGCCACCGTCAATGCGGTAGCCATGATGTTGGAGCACCTCGGCGAAGTGGAAGCTGCCCAAGCGGTGGAACAAACGGTGACCGACTTGCTGTGTTCCGACCGCATCAAAGGTCTTAAAGCTGGCGTTCACTCTACTTCTGAGTGGGGCGATATGGTGCTGGAAGGATTGGGTGAGCTAACCCGCGCCTAGTAAGCGCCGCTGGTTAAGGTCGGCGAAAAGATTGCCCGCGGCCAAAAAAAATGCCGATGTTGCTGGAGGAGCAACACCGACAAACATATTTCTGCGTATGGTTCGGAATCCGCAACCCTCAATTGGGGATGGAAAGGCTGCGGGCCGAGTATGAATTCTACTGCAAGATGACGACTTTGGGGGAAGTTACTTGCCAGGAATTTCCTGAATAAATGGCGCCTTGAACCCAATAGTGGGTGCCGGCCAATCCAGTGACGGCGGGGACTTGGAAATTCTTGCTGAAGGTGCCTTGGTGGTGACCATGGATGCGCAAGTTGGGGCCGATGTTCATCTCAAAGCCATAACCGGTGACGGTAGTTTGGTTGTTGGTGGAGCTCACCAAAGCCACCAAACCTTGACCTTCCACCGTAATGGTGAGGCTTTCGCCCGCCGCCGGAGTGGGGTTTGAAATCTGTAAGTTGCCGTTGAATGGATTGTCGCCGGCGGTGGGGAGGCCAGTAAAGACCACCACCTCTTCACCGCCTTGGGTGGTGACATACAACTTGGAACCCAAAAACTGCGCGTCATTGGGTTGTGAGTAACCTAAACCCACCGTCAACAAGCTCTGAACGGAAATCTCTTTCTGTTGATTGACGTCAATGATGGCGAGGTTGTCACCGTACAAGTCACAAATCGCCAACAGATCACCGGTTTCATTTTTGCCGATGCCATGCGCCCCAATGCTGCATTGGATGCTGCCATCTAGGGAGCCGTCGGTGTTCAAGATGTACAAACGTTCGCCGGCGAATAAGCCGCCCCAAACCAATCGGCCATCTTCTAGCCGGACGATTTCCTGGCCGCTGGGGTAAGTCCAAGTGCCGTCTTCCACCGTCATCATTGCGTAGTCCTGATTACCATCAAAACCAAGCACGCCCAGGCCAGCTTCCGAACCGGTCCAAGCCGCGGTGTAGGTCGTGGTCGGCACAAGTAACTGGCCGTTTGCAATGGCGGGTTTTCCGCCAGAGCGTCCAAACTGGGTGAATCCGGCGGAGGCATCTAAACTCAAAGTGTTGAGGTCAATGGCGTAAATTTCACCGGTGCCGTCTTGGGTGGTGACGTAAAAACGGTTTTGGTCTTCCGAAACCACGATGCCGAAGGGGTAACAAGTGCCCATGCCCCATGGGTCAGGCAAAGCAATGGTGGTAACCACATTGAGGTTGGAATCCCAAAGGGTGACTGAGCCGCTGGTGGAATTGGTGACCGCGCCGTAACGAACTTGGCCGGCACTGTCGTAAGCAAAGGCAATTTCTTCCGGGTAGAGGCCGACCGAAATGGTGGCGATGACTTGGTCTACGGTGGGGTCAATGACCGCAACCACATTATTCGGGCTGGTAAACGAACCACAGACCGCTACAAAC
>Ga0066376_10000352_pt1 | contig 41605 bp, 36 predicted proteins | sample Knorr_S15_td_Bot_FD_77009 | JGI IMG/M metagenome (GOLD analysis project Ga0066376, IMG submission 77009) | Marine microbial communities from Southern Atlantic Ocean transect - Knorr_S15_td_Bottom_ad_5009_LV_A | ecosystem: Environmental > Aquatic > Marine > Oceanic | place: Southern Atlantic... | reverse complement strand
GGCCCCCACGGGCCCTGCTCGATGCGCGTCAGGGGGAAGTCTCTCCCCAGCTCTCCCGGCGTGCCGATGGCCAGCCCCCAGCCACCCCCGGTGGTGGGCACGGGTACGGCACTGTAGTCCCGTGCAGCAAAATGGGCGACGAACTCGCGCTCCCCGTCGCCGGAAATCAACAGCACTCCTTTGCGGTGCGTTGCGTATACCCGGTCCAGGGCCGGATCAGCCACCACATCCAGGAGTCCGGGCAGCGTCAGCGCCGCGATCGTCTCGAGCGTGTACGCGCCGGCGTCCGCCAACCTGACGCGCTGAGAAGGCGGCGGCCACAGACGCTCGAGCGGCAGCCGAAAAATCCGGTGCATCTGACTGTCGCTGTACAGCAGCCCGCCCGCGGGACTCCGTGCCAGCCGCGTCGGCTGCCCCGGACTCGTGGCCAGCTCCCTCAGCAAGCCGTCGGCGTCTAGGTGGAGCACTCGCTGGTTTCCCGAGTCGGCGATGAACAGACCGCCGGCCCCGTCGGGCTCGATTCCGAGAGGTCGATTCAGCGCCGCCGAGGGCCCAGCGCTGCCGTCGGCGCCCAAGCCTGCCTCACCGGTGCCGGCCACCACCCACAGCAGGCCGTCTTCACCCAGCCGGTACACCCGGTGGGCTCCCGCGTCGGCGATGAAAATCCGCCCGTTCCGATCGGCACGCACATCCACGGGCCACAACAGCGGCGACTCCAGAGGCGGCCCACCGTCGTCTACCGGCCAGGTCGAACCGCTACCGGCCACCGTAGAGATGGTGCCGTCTTCGTGCAGCCGGCGAATCCGGCCGTTACCCGAGTCGGCGATCAGCAGTCCGCCGCCCCGCCAATCCAGCGACAGCCCCGCCGGCGAGCTCAGTGCCGACTCTACCGCCGGCCCTCCGTCTCCAGCAAACATCGCCTCGCCCGTTCCCGCCACGGTGACGATCCGACCGCTGGTGTCGATCGCGCGGATCCGGTGATTGCCCGCGTCCGCCACGAAAACAACTCCGTCCGGGCCAACCGCCACCGACGTCGGCTTGTTCAGCGCCGCCTCGAGCGCTGGTCCTCCGTCCCCCGAGAACCCAGCGACACCCGTGCCGGCGATGCGCTCGATTCTGCCGTCGACTAGAATCCGCCGGACCAGGTGATTGAGCCGGTCCACCAGATAGAGGTTGCCGTCGTCGTCGTAGCTCATCCCGAAGGGTTGGTACAGCGATGCGTTCTCCGCCTGCTGCCCGTCTCCGCTGGCCCGGATAGAGCCGTTGCCAGCCACAGCCACCACGGCCGCTTCGAAGCCGTTAGCGCTCTCCTCTAGCGCCAGGACCCGGCGCAGGCCGGCGTCCGCGACCAGGATTCGGCCCTCACCGTCGACGCTTAGGCCGGTGACTTCCGACCCTTCTCCAAGCCGGGCAACGACTAGGAGCTGGCCGTCCCGAAGGCGCAATACCCGGTTTTCCAGGCCGTCGAGGATCAACAGCCGCCCATCGCGGTCCAGGGCGACATCTACCGGCTTCAGGCTCGCCGCGAGAGCGGGTAATGAGATCCCACCCCACGGATCCTCTCGGCCATTCCCCGCCACCGTCTGTATGCGGCCGTCCGGTCCGACCTTGCGGACCCGGCGGTTGGCGAAGTCGGCCACGTAAATCGATCCGTCCGAGCCTACCACGACGGCCCGGGGATCGGCTACCTGCCCCAGGGCGGACGGCCCGCCGTCGCCTCCAAAGCCGCGGGTGCCGTTGCCGGCCACCTTCCTCCCTGCGGCCTGCCTACCCTCGGGCTCGAACTGCCATACCACATTCTGGCCGCGATCCGCCACGTGAACCTTCCCCTCGGGCCCTACCGCCACTCCAGCCGGCGCAAACTCACCCGGCACCGTGGCAAACAGAGGATGCTCCGGGCCTACGAATGTCCGCAGGGCGCCGTCGGCCTCGACCACGCTTATCCGGCGGTTGCCCAGATCTACCACGTAGAGCAGGCTGCCGTCCGGACTTAACGCCATGCCCGCCGGCACCCTCAGGCTCGACGCCAGCGCCGCGACCGGGAATCCGTCGTCATCACGGTAGCGGCCACTGCCTACCACCGTCGATATCCGCCCGTCGACAGAGACCGCGCGCACCCGGTTGAACTGCTCGTCGGCGATGAGGATCCTACCATCCGGGGCCGCCAGCACGTCCAGAGGTAGCACGCTGGCGGAGAGGGCCGGACCGCCATCGCCCAAACCGCCCCCTGCTACCGACACCGGCTCACCGATGCGGAAGGCGTCCGATGCCCATCCGGCGAATGGAATCAGCGTCAGGGCTAGCACCACGACTGGCCAGCTTCTCTGGATTTTCAGCTCGATCTTCATCTTTCCCCCGCTCCTCCGGGCGAGAGTTTGCACCTCCACCCTCTCCCTGTAGAAGGATACCAAACCGACGCCCGCAAACCAACTCGAACTCAGGCTGCCTTCGCAATGGCTCGGTTTTGCCCGAAAAGGACCGAAAAAGAAAGGAGGGCAGGCATCAACCGATATATAATAGATGGAGCGCATCCGAAAAATGGAAACCCCCCTGGGCAAGAGCAGACCGGCTTCCCGGCGAGAGCAGACTCACGTCGAGACGTTAGCGGCCAGCGCCCCGCGCCTGGCCCTCATCAAGAAGCGGGTCCAGAGCGGGTATTACGATTCAGGCCCCGTCCTCCAGGAGATTGTAGAGGCGATGATGGCGTCGATGGGCAGAAGAGCCCGCATGTGAGTCGGTGGACACTCGAGTTCCTGGCTGGACCCGGCCGCATCCCCTCGCTACACTGGTGTTGGGCATGGGCGGTCCGGGCACACACACGACCACTACCAGTAGGCGGGGGCAGCCATGAGCGATCGAGACGGTCTTTCGCGGAGGGACCAGAAATTCCTGTTCTGGGCAAGTTTTCTGGCCTTGGCCGCGGCGGGCTTCGGATTCGTCTTTCGGGTCATGCTGCCCGACATCTGGGGAAGGGAATTCAACATCACGGCCCAGGAAGTGGGCGGGCTCGCCGGCGCGGCCCTGTGGCCGATCGCCATCACCATGATCCTGTTCAGCCTGCTGGTCGATCGCATCGGCTACAGGAAATCGATGTTCTGCGCCTTCGCCCTGCAGTCGATTTCCGTCGTTCTGACTATCGTGACCCGGGACGTCGAACTGCTGTGGTGGGCCTGCTTTTTCGCCGGCCTCGGTCACGGGGTGGTCGAGGCGGTGATCAATCCGCTGTGCGCTTCCATCTATCGCGACCAGAAGAGCAAGATGCTCAACATTCTGCACGCTGCCTGGCCCGGGGGCATTGTCGGCGGCGGCTGCATCTATCTGCTCGCTTATCAGAGCATGTCGTGGCGGATCATCTTCCTCTTCATGCTGCTGCCGGTCCTCGCCTATGGCGCCATGTTCTTCATGTGCCGCAAATTCCCGGTGGACGAGCGCATCGAAGCCAACGTGCCGATGAGCGACATGCTGAGAGAGTTCGGCGGCCTCGGCGCCTTTCTGGCGATCACCTTTCTCTTCTATGAGATCGCCAATCAGATACATCAAGCCAGCGGGGCGCTGACGGCGATTCACGCCAATCTGCTCTACGTCAGCCTGGCGGTGGGTGCCGCGGGTGGTGCTGCCTTCGGGTACGCCGTCAAGGCCAAGGGCAAAATCCTGTTCTTCATCCTGTGTCTGATCATGGTGCCGCTGGCCACCGCCGAACTGGCCACCGATGGCTGGATTCAGACCTTGATGCGACCCGTGCTCCAGGCTGACTTCGATCTCCACGCCGGTTGGGCCATCGTCACCTCCGCCTTCATCATGATGACCCTCCGCTTCTTCGCCGGTGTGCCGCTGAAGCACATGTCGCCACCGGCCCTGTTGCTGGTCAGCTCGCTGTTCTCCATAGCGGGCCTGTATCTGCTGTCGAGCGCCACCGGCGCCCTGATCCTCCTGGCCTTCGTGCTGTATGCCGTGGGACAGACCTTCTACTGGCCCACTATGCTGGGATTCGTTTCCGAGCGTTTCCCCCGAGGTGGGGCCATGACGCTGAATACGGTGTCGGCTATCGGACTGCTGACGGTGGGGATCTTCGGGTTTCCCTTTCTGGGCGCGGTGAAGGACAACTTTGATGCGCAGACCGTAAAGCAAGCCGAACCGGCGCTTTACGAGACCTACCGGATCGCCGACAGGAGCTTTTTCGGATGGCAGTACGACTCCATCAAGGCGAATGAAGTCCTCTCTGACGGCTCGCTGAGCGAAAGCCAGAAGAGCGACCTCGCCGGCAAGATCGACACCAGCGCCCGCAGGACGCTGAAGGTGGCGGCAGTCCTGCCGCTGACCATGGCGATCGCCTTTGGGCTGATCCTCCTGTGGTTCAAGGCGCAGGGGGGTTACCAGGTCGTCCGCCTTGATCGCGGCGAGGCGGACGACGGCGGATCGGGAGGTGGCGAGTCGTGGTAGCTGCGGCGACAGCGGCGGGAGGCCGTCTGCACGTTAGCAAGCTGGCGCTCACGCCGCAGGCCTGGTCGGGGGCGTCATGGTGATCCTCCCTCGTTCTGCTTGTCCTCACGCCGCCGTTGCCGCAGTGCCGACACGATCAGATACACAGCGGCAAGAAGGATGATGACGAAGAAGACAGCCGCGATGTAGGCGACTGGCGCCACCCAGGCTCCTCTCCCTGCCGGCGCTGGGCGCGGTCTGTAGCAGCACCGCAAGTCCAGGCAATACTGTGCTCAATACGCCGAATCCGACGCCCGTTCTTTGCCACGCCTCGAAAAAACAGGAAAAAAGCACCGGCGAGGCCAGCTTGATCGCGGCGGCACGCGGTCGCATCTTTGCCTCAACCGTGATGACCGAAATTCTCTACGTTTCAGATCTCGATGGCACCCTCCTGCAGGAGGGTGCCATCGTCTCCCCGACCAGCAGACGAATCCTATCCTCGCTGCTGGCGGAGGGCCTGCCGTTGACGGTCGCCAGCGCCCGCAGCGTCGTGTCGATGCAGCAGATGCTGGCTGGCATCGGCCTGAAGCTCCCGGTGATCGAGTTCAACGGTGCCTTCTTAAGTGACCTGGACACCGGAAAACACACCTGGATCTGCGCCCTGGAGCCACAGCTCTCGGTCGAAATCCTCGCCGCCATCCGCGCCTGCGGCCACACCCCGTTCGTATCGACCTTCGACGGCGAACGCGATCGCCTGTATTGCGGCGCCAGCCAGAACCCGGGAATGGATTGGTACATCCACGACCGCCAGCAAAGCTGCGACGACCGGCTGACCCCGGTCACCGACGTCGGCCAGGGGCTGGCGGATCAGATCGTCTGCTTCACCGTCATCGACAGGGAGGCTCCGCTCCGATCCCTGGAGACTCAGCTGAAGGGCGGATGGGGCAGCCAGATCAAGCTCCATAACCAGGAGAACCGCTACTTCCCCGGCTGGTTCTGGCTGACCGTCCATCACCTACATGCCACCAAGGACCGCGCCGTAAGTCGTCTGTTGTCTCAGTTGGATTTCGTGGGAGCGGAGGTGGTCGCCTTTGGCGACGAGGAGAATGACATGGGACTCTTCGACCTCGCGGACCGCCCGGTAGCCGTCGCCAATGCCATACCCGCGTTGAAGGAACGCGCGACGGAGGTTATCGGGCCCAATACGCAGGACAGCGTGGCGCTCTATCTGCAGGCCGACTGGCGGGCGAGGTGCGAGCGTCGGGGATAATCGGACGCTCGGCCTCGCCGGGTCAGCTCCCCTTATTCGATTGCAGGTGCTTTTTCATCTTTGCCAATACCTCGTCGTCGTCAGCCGACGAGGCGACGATATCGGCGAATGCGTCTACTGACATGCTCACTTCCTCCAGGAAGTTCTGGTCAGCCCCTCACGGAAATATGTAATCGCCCAGGCGCCCCGCCATCTTGGCGCGCACCTTGTCTGTAATCCGCGCCAGCCAGCGCACGTCGCCCACGACCATGCCTCGCGCCCGAGGCTTGAAATCCAACGTCTTCCACTCGCTCATGGCATGTCTCCTGTTTTTCCTGGTGCCCGGCCGCTTCGACCGGGCGGGATGGCAGCCTCAAGTTCGGCCCTGAATTCCGCGGCTACAGAGTCGGCACTGAGCGCCGCAGCGAGGTCTGAGGTGAACTGCGTCAGGCGTTGCTGAGGATTCTTCCACAGCGACAGCAGGTGCGCTCCGGGGGTTTTCGATGGCGTCTCGAGGGCCCTGCACAGCATCGCGGCCCCGTTGAGCAGGAAGAATATCCGGTGGTAGTCGAGTGCCCGGGCACCGTCGCGTTTACCGCTGTGTTCTTGGTAGAAGGCAGCTCCCCCGGCGTCCAGCAGACTCCGCATGAAGCCGTCCTCTCGGCCGCTGCCCAGGCTGGTGGTATACTGAACCAGACGGCGCTCGGTCCAGTCCCAGCCGATCTTGGCGAATTCGATGAAGCTCAACTTTCCGCTGCCGGAGTCGACGACCAGATTTCGCGCATTGTAGTCGGTGCTGCCGAGAGCGGCGGGGCGCGAAGCCAGCCAGGAGCCCATCTCCTCCAAGGCCTCGTAGCAACGCGACGTCGGTGCCTGACCGTCGAGATGGCGCTGCAGTCCTGTCAGCCCGACGCGCGCCTGCCTACGGGCTGACTGCCAGGCCGCCTGCAGCGCGCCTTCGCTGACCGCGCCAGCCACCAGCGGCAGAAGTTCCTCCCGATGCCGGCGACAGCTTTGGTCGATGGCCTGCAGGCCGACAATGGCCTGACGCGCGTCGGACCAGGGAGATCCACCGGCGCCTTCCTGGACCAGATCATCCAGCGTCCGGTCGCCCACGTGTTCCAGATATATGATCTGCGCCGCCCGGTCACATCCCAGCGCCCGCGGCACCGGACAACCATCCTCACGCAGAATCCCGAGCACCTTCTTTTCGACGTCGAGAAGGTCGAATGAGCCGCCGCTGACCAGAAAGCCGAAGATCTGCCTCTTGGCCACCAGCTTGCGTCCGTCTTCGACCGCGATCTCCCACACATCCTCAGCCAGCGAGACGATGTGGGCGACGGCCGGCCGGCCGCACAACACCCCGGGTACGGCGCTCCGCAGGTAGGCCTCTTCCTCTGCCCCCTCCCAGCGCGGGACCGGCGCCAGCTCGCTGCTTACTATGGCGGCCGATATGCTCACGAATCGGGATCGAAGACGATGACCTGGGCGACGACCTTCCCCGCCTGGTTGTTGTAGTCTGGATTTTCGTTCATGGCGAAGTGCAGCACCCCGTCGCCGTCACAGACGAAATCGTGGCGGCTGCCCACGGCAAATGGCGCGCCCTCGCCGATGCGAGCGATGAGCGCCCCCACATTGGTACCGGGCATCAGATACCCCTCGCCAGAAGGCAGGTTGTACACCCCGTCGGCGCCGCACCAGACGATCTGGTTACGCATATCGGGTGACCACACCTCCTCGACGTCGATCACCACCCGCTGCCCCTGCCGCAGCCGTATCAGCGAGTCCTGCCACTGCGGGCTCGGTCGCACCGTGCGCATTATGGTTATTGCCATCTGTTCATCAACCTCAATTCGATTGCAGGTAGTCCTTCGGCGAGAAGGTCAGCATCACGTCAGCTTTAGCAAAAGATTAGTGGAGGCCTAACAAAACACCTTTGCGGCGGGGTGGTCAAACGGAGTGACTTCGATCCGGGCTTGGACGCTCCGCAAGTTGTTGTTACACTTGACGCTGGCCCGGAGCTCTCGCAACCGTCCCGGGTGGGGTCCGCTACCCCCCGACATTCGCCGCCGAAATCCGGAACATGCTAAACTCCCTGCTGGAAATCAGTTTCACCGACCTCGTCGATGTCGGCTTCGTCGCCCTGCTGCTCTGGGCGCTGATCGCCTGGTCGCGCCGGGTGCACGCCAACCTGGCCCTGGTCGGTCTGGCTTTCCTGGGCCTGCTCTACCTGATCGCCCTGCAGCTGGATCTGAAGCTGACCGCGTGGCTCTTCCAGGGATTCTTCGCCATTCTCGTCATTCTACTGGTGGTCGTGTTCCAGGAGGACCTGCGCCGCCTTTTCGAGCAGATTGCCGTGTTCGGGCTGCGCCGCCGCCCCGCCAGGCAGGAGGCGGGCGGACGGGGCATTGTCGTGCGCACGCTGTTGCAGCTATCCCGCAACCGGACCGGCGCGCTGTTGATCCTGCCGGGCCGCGAGCCCCTGGACCGCCACCTGCAGGGCGGCGTCGTTCTGGACGCTCAGATCAGCGAGGAACTGCTGCTGAGCATCTTCGATCCACACTCACCGGGCCACGACGGTGCCGTTCTGCTGGAGGGTGACCGGCTCGTGCGCTTCGGTGTGCTCCTGCCGCTTTCCGATGACCAGACCCAACTCGGACCCGGCGGGACCCGGCACGCCGCGGCCCTGGGGCTGGCCGAGCGCAGCGACGCGCTGTGCACGGTCGTTTCGGAGGAGCGCGGCACCATATCCGTGGCCACGCAAGGCCAACTCCGCGTATTGGATGATCCTCGGGGTCAGCTGTTGGACGAGCTTCAGCAGCACCTCGATCGACGCGGCACGAAAGACGCCAGAGACAGCGACCGACGACCGCAACTGCGACGCCGTTTGCTTGAGGGGGGCGCCGCCGTTGTCCTGGCGTTGGCCTGCTGGATGGCCTTCGTGCCGGGATCGACGGTAGATCAGGTGAGCTTTGAGGTGCCGATAGCAGTCGAAAACATGCCGGCGGGCTATGTCTTCGAGCGGGCAAGTCCGGCGATGGCCACCGTAATCGTGTCAGGACCCCGACGCGAGCTGTTGCTGGCCCAGGCATCCGATTTCCAAGTGACTATCGATGTCGACGCACCCCTGGTCGAGCTCGGCCGTCGCACGTTCCCCCTCTCTCGCCGCGCGGTGCATCACTTAACCGGCTTGGAAATAGTCGGCGTCGAGCCGGCGAACGTCTTCCTGTCGGTGCGCAAGACGGAGACAACGGCTCGGTGAGCTCATTCCGACGGCTACCATTGCGCGTCTGTGTCACAGACCACTTCTTGACATGCATGTGCATGCCTTTAATTTTGAGCCATGCGAACAACTATCGAAATCACCGATGATCAACGGGCAGCACTGCTCTCTATCGCAGCTTCGAAGGGCCTCAAAGGGTTTTCGTCTCTGGTCCGCGAAGCCCTTGAAGAGTATCTCGTCAACCGCCGGAACGACGTAGAGAGGGTGGCTGCGGCTCACGGTGTGCGTGGGGCAATCGACGACGAAGAGGCCGAAGAGCTCGCCGCTGCCTGCACCCGGATCCGGTCGAATTGGCGATGATCGTCGCCGACACGGATGTATTGATTGACTTTCTGCGGGACTATTCCCCGGTGGCAGAGCGCGTCGCTCTTGAGCTCGACCACGGTCTGGCGACGACGACGGTGACCGCTTTTGAACTGTGGGATGGAAGCACCGGATCGAGTCGCCGCGAGCACGCCGTTGAGACGTTGCTGGCGGCGCTGAAGATCCTCTCCCTCGACACGCCCAGCGCGAGAACAGCGGCGCGGATCAGGAGCGCATTGCGGTCCAGCGGGCGCACGATGGCGATGGCCGATGCATTGATCGCCGGCATTTGCATCGAACACGACGCAACTCTGTTGACCCGCAACCGCAGACATTTCGAGGGCATCGAGCAGCTGGCGCTAGGCAGGTTGGGCGACGAGACGAGACCGTAAAGAGCCGGTGGCCTACCAGTTCGGATCTCCGACCGCGTCGGCCGGTGCTGCCGGTGGCTCGAGTATGCCGCCGGCTTCGATGATGCGGGCCTGCAGGTCCGCCACCCGGATATCTCTGGGTGTCAGCTTCGATGCCGCCGCCATCCCGGCGGCGATGCCAGCGGCCTGACCCATGCCCATCGCTGTGGCAGTAACGCGGCTGGAGGCGAGGGCGGCGGACGTGGCCGAGTGACACCGACCGGCGACAAGGAGATTGTCGAACGCTCTCGGCAGCAGCGTTCCATACGGGATGTCGTAAGGCGGAACCCAGGGAATGTCGTGGTATCCAGCCGCTTTGGCCGGGTGCAGGTCGAGCCGCCAGGCGCCGATGACGACGACGTCGTCCTGCCTCCGGCCCCGGGCCACGTCCTCTTCGGTCAGAACATAATCACCGGTAATTCGACGACTCTCGCGGGCGCCGGCAACCGGTCCGCTGGTCATGAAATAGGCCTCTTCGAACTCGGCCAGCTCCGCCTTCCAATGCTCGAACATGGTCCACGCGTCACGGCGGCCGTTGATCTCGGCTGTCGTCCAATCGGCGGGATCGGTGTTGTCACCCGGTGTTCGGGTGGCGTTGAAGTAGACGTCCCGACCGGAGAAGGTTGCCGGATAGGGACCCGCGTAAAGGCCGATCTCACCACGCTCATGGGCGCGCTCCAGCACCTCGGCGCATCTCCGGCGCAGGTCGTATGAGGGCTCCAGGTAGGCGATCCTGAAATGCAAACTCATGGGCTGAAGTGATTCCGCCTTCTCGAATGCCGCCCCGGCCCACGCCGCCGCATCGCCGTCGCCGGTACAGTCGATGAGCACCTTCGGCTCAATCGCCACCAGACCGGCCTTGTTGCTGAGGATGACCGACTCGACGTGACCGTCGTGGCAGAGAACGTCCGCAACCTGGGTGTGGAACAGCACTTCGACCCCCGCGTCGGCCAGGATCTGGTCCGCCGCCCGCTTGAACCGCTCCGGGTCGCAGCGGGGAATCACCCGGTCCGGATGCATTTCCACGAAGGAGAAATCGCCGTTGACGTTGTAGGACAGCCCGGGACCCTTCCCCGGTTCGATCACCCCCATGCGCTCGAGCATCTCGAAGACTATGCCACCCACGACGGGTGATCCCGTGCGCTCGTCGACAAAACCATCGAAGGCCGAACCGACGATTGCGGTGAAAAAACCGCCCGCGAAACCGTTGCGCTCGATGACCATGGTCGAGACCCCACTGCGCGCCGCCGACACTGCTGCTCCGATACCGGCAAGTCCGGCGCCGCAGACGAGCACATCGGGCGTCGCGATGACCGGGATGTCCTTCGAGTAGGTGATCATGGTTGTGATCTCTCCGCACAAGCCCCCACCGGCAGTCAGCCGGCGGGGGCTGTGCTTGTTCTGCTGGTGGGTCTACGCCCCGACCTGTCTCACCATCTCGAAAATGTCCTCCGGCTTCTTGCCCATCTGCACCGCCTCGATCCCGACGATGACCATCCGGTGGCGCGCCTCGGTCTGTCGCAGCTCATCCTCCAACTGGATTTTACTCGAGTCGATAAACTGCTCGATAGAGACCTCGTCGCGAATCATCTCCAGCCCCCGCTGCAGGGGCGGGTAGCCGGCCACTTCGATCAGCGGGATGAAAGGCGGCGACGCCCTCGCGCCGCGCCAGGTGACCCATGTCGGTAAACAGTTCCATGATCTGATCGAGTTCCATCTGCGCGTAGGGCTGCTCCCGCAGCCGTCCCGCCAGTTCGTCGAGCGGGATCTTCTTGTTGACTGGACCGCCAAATTCGGCCGGCTCGGACAGGAAGAAAGCACTCAGCTTGTAGCGGATAATGCCGGGATTGTCGCCTGACCGGATCGCCACCAGCCCCTCGATCATCATCTGGCACCGTTTTCTCTGTCCAGGTAGAATAGCCTGGTCCAGACGTGTCTCCAAGATGTCGCGAATCAGGGCGGGTTCGGTGCCGTCCGCCGCCAAGTTCAGGGCCTCCTGGGCAAAGCGGCTCTCGATCCGCTGTGGCGTCCGCTCCAGCGAGAGGATGCCCACGTCCCGCGCCTGTACCGCCAATCCCTGCCACATCGCCGCGATCTCTTGTGTGGTGAGCTGATCGAGAGGCGTAGCGTACAGTGAAATGAGTTCGGGAGCGGGTTGATACGCCGCCGGCTTTGGCGTCTTCTCCCAACTGGCGTTGGTCAGAACCTCCTGCTTTGAGCGGTCGCCGTTCGGCCAGTCGATCCAACCCTCCACGGCCAGCGCGGCGGTCTGACGCAGGACACGCTGCTGAGTCTCCTCTATCTCCTCGACGATAAACTCCCGCACCCGCTCGGACATGTTGCCCAGCACCTTCTCCTTGAGCTCGTCGGAGGTGCTCTTGAGGGATAGCACCAGATCCTTCTGGTCGACCATGCGCATCAGTATCTGGATCTCGCGATCGGTCAGCTTGGCCAGCAGATTAAAGTCGATCTCCACTACCGCCTGCAGCCAGTTCCAGTTCTTGAAACCATACTCGCCGGCGATGACGTGCTGCGCCTCTTGCAGAGAGATATCCGCGGCGAGGATCTCCTGTTCGGAGGAATCGGCGAGACGCGGCAGATACTCGCCAATACGCGTCGCCGCCTCCGGACTGGCGGACCGCTGCGCCTGGCGCAGATCCTTCGACTGTTTCTTGAGCTGCTCGAGATTGGGACGGGGGGGTAACTGCTTGGTCATGGCACAACCTCTCTCCTGGAATCGCCTGTGGTCCGCTTTCTACAGGCAGAAAGAGATTGTCTATGTCAGGTACGACATGAAGGTAGGCTCGGCCCTTCCCGCGGACTGGCGGCTCCCTTCAGAGCACTTTTTACAAGATACCCCGTCGGAGTTGGAAGGTCAACAAGAACTGCCCCATAGGAACTAAGAAGGTGCGGCTTACCCTATTGGCTAAAGCTTCAGGTGGCTGCGCGGTTCCCGGCCAATGGGACTTCGCCTTCGCGCCGGTCAGCTAAAGCTTCAGGTGGGACCGGGGCTCCCATCCCAGCAACGCCTTCGCCTTCGAGATGTTCACCTGTTCGTGACTCTCGTCGCCGGCGATGAAGAACGCGTCGAACCGGCCATGGCCCTCCTGTACGAAGTCGATCCCGGCCAGGTAGGCGTTGGCTAGGTCCTCCTCATCGGTAGGCACGACACCGGCCACCGGCGGGCTCTGGCGACGTTCGATGTAGCGCTCCCGCGTCGATGGCCCGGTGATGCGAAACACCGCCAGGTTCATCTGAAACTCCCGCGCGAAGTAGCGGCATATCTGCTCGGACAACCCCTTGGTCAGGCCATACACGTTCGGCCCGTCGAGGGGCACGCTGTCCTCCCCGGGGTACCACGTGCGGTGCCTGTTGTGCTGGCTCATCGTGCCGGTGTGAATGCCATTCTTGATGCCCATCTCGTGCGCCGTCAACAGCAGCAGGTGCAGTCCCAGACAGTTAACCGTGTAGTTGTCGATCGCCAACTGGACGGTATGGTCCCGCGTGAAGCCGCCCTGGCCGCCCTTCATCACCATGGTGATGAAGGTGTCCATCCCGTCCAGCGCGCGGCGCAGGGCTTGGGGATCGGCGATTGAGCCTTCGACGTGCTCGACATCGTGTGCCGGCGGCGCCAGGTCGAGCACGCGCACATTGTGCCGTTGGCGCAGGTACGGTGTGATGAAGGTGCCGACGAGCCCGGAGCCGCCGACGAGCAGAACATTCATAGTGGGCCTCCCGATTTCACCTACGTTCGTCCTTCACCGACTGACCTGTCAAGGGATTCCTCGTTTATCGCCCGCCCGCGGCGTCATTCTGACTGATAGACGACAAGCTACAGAGGGTATATCTTGGGCGCATGAAGAACCATCATGCGATGATCAAGGTCGAGCATTTGCGCTTCGCCACCCGTTTGAGCACACCGCCAACCACCGCAGGAGGAACCAGCTAATGTATGTTGGAGTACAGGGCATCGGCACATCGAAGACGGAGTTGGAATTTCTGACGCGCCACGGTGTCACCCATATGGACACCGGTCTCGACGCGGGCGATCTCGACGAGCTCCTGCGCCAGCGGCAGGCTGCCGCCGACGAGGGGGTCGAGTTGGAGATGATCCACATCCCCATCGCCGAGAGCATCACCCTCGCCCTCGATCCGCAACGCGATCGCGATATCGACGACATCTGCCATTGGATCGAGAATGCCGGCAAGGCGGGACTCCGCGGGTTGAACTACAACTTCTCTGTCGTCGGCTACCAGCGCACCGAGACCCGATACGGCCGCGGCGGCTCCCGCTACAGCTCCTTCGAGTTTGCCAAATACGACAATGAAGAGCCCCACAAAGGGGGCCGGGTCGACCGCGACGAAGTCTTCGCCCGCGCCGCCTATTTCCTGGAGCGCGTCATCCCCGTCGCCGAGGAGCACCGGGTGCAGCTGGCTTGCCACCTACCCGACCCACCTGCCCCCGTGCTGCGCGGTGAGGATCGATGGAACTTCCCCGTCTTCGAAGGCCTGAAGCGCTTCAGCGAGCTCGTCGACAGCCCCTGTCACGGTTACAACTTCTGTTGCGGCGTCGCCGCCGAGGGCTTGGAGAAACCGGGCGAGGAGCTGCCGGAGATCGTCGAGTACTTCTCGTCGCGCGGCAAGATCTTCAACGTCCACTTTCGCAACATCCGCGGTGGTCTCAACGACTTTGTCGAGGTCTGGCCGGACGAGGGTGACGTGGACATGTTCACCCTGGCGCGGATCTTTCAGCGCACCGGCTACCCCTACATGCTGATGCCGGACCACGCCCCCCTCCATCCCGACGACGTCGCCCCGAAAGGCCTCTCGGGCCGTGTGCGCCAGGGCTGGGCCTTCCAGTTTGGTTACATCATCGCCATGATCCGGGCCGTGCAGGCACCAGAGCTCAATCCCCCCTCACACGAAGAGGCGGCGTGACTACTCCGAAGTGCGTGACTCCAAAGTGCGTGACTCCAAAGTGCGTGACTCCAAAGTGACGGAGGCCAAAACGCCGAGATTGCCCGATCCGCGTAAGACCACAAGCATACACACCAACCACCCTGAACCCAGGAGGGGCTACCCATGTATTCCACTGGATGCGTAATGAAACTCAAGGCCGGCGGATACGACGGCTACAAGAAGGCACACGACGAGCTCTGGCCTGAGATCGCCGCCTCCATGAGCGACCACAATGTCAGCATGGCGATCTACCGCTGCGAGGACCGGCTGTTTCTCTTCGCCTGCTCCCCCACCGAGGCGGATTGGGATGCCAGCCGTCAGTACAAGGCGCTGGATAAATGGAAGGATTACATGGGTGAATTCCTCGAGAACAACGACGACGGCACCGACCTGTATTTCGAGGAACTCCCCGCCGCGTTCCACTTTGGGCTGTTTGAGGAGGACTGAGCTGATTAATCTGGAACGGCGGTAATGTAGGCCTGGATCAGGTTCCAGACCCGGCGCCACGCCATTCCAGCGTCCTGGCGTACGGCTCGAACCCTACGGCGGACCAGAAGGCCCTTCCCTGAGCGTTGGAGTCGAGGACGTCCAGCACAACGCGAGAGCGGCGTGGGAAGTAGCGCGTGCGCAGGCGCTGGACAAACCAGCGCCCCAGCCCCTGGCGGCGATGACTGGCGGCGATGAAGAACTGGCGCAGCTGTACGTAGAACCCCTCGTCATCGAAGTGGTCGCGTCCGATGCGGTAAAGGCAATAGCCGGCGGCTGTGCCGTCGACCTCGAGAATCGCCGCCTGCCAGGCGCGCTTCATCCACGCCCGCAGGCGCTCTTCGAGTTGCTTGGACTTCATTGGATTCCGACTGCCTTCGGCGCACAGGAGCTGGTGATTCATCGCCGCTACCAGCGCCACGTCATCAGCGTCCGCCATGCCCACCGTCGGCCCTGGTGGTGACGACTCCTTTCCCTCGAGGATACACCAGAAGCGCTCCGTTTTCGGGTACTTCATCCCCAGTGACTGGATCGAAAAGCCGCATTTGGCATAGAAACCGATGGCACCCTCGTCGGTCTCCGCCCCAAGCCCCCTGCTGCCGAATTTCCGACTGAGCGCAGCCACCAGCCAGCGACCGATGCCGCGCCCCTGCCACTCGCCCAGCACCGCGATGTGACCGATTTCGGCCACCTCCTCGGCGTGAGGGAGAATGCCCGCAAAGGCGACGAGCTCCTTCCCTCTCGCTGACTCCACCGCCAAAAGGGGCCTCTCGGGATGTTGGCGATACGACTGGAGAATATCCCGTGATCGAGCCTGGGCGATCTCGGGCGGATAGGCCAGCGCCTGGATCAGCCGCAACAGTACTTCGGCGTCGTCGAGACGAGACCGGAGATCGACCAGGCACAACGGCACGGCGCTTTCAGTCATAGCTCGCTTTAGATCCTCTCCAATCTCGATCTGCTCAATGAGACGCCGCTGAAGATACTCGCTGCCAATCTCGACTTCAACGGTAGGTGGGTGCAGGCGGTCCTCCACCTTGCCTCGCTTCGGGATCTGGCGGATCTTGTAGCGCACCATGACTATCCCCCCTATCGATGTCGGCAGTCGCAAGCAGCTGTTCATCGACGAGCGCTTCATCGAGCACAGTCGGGGCGTGCGGCTGCGCATGAATCCGCCTGTCCAGCACCCGGAACCGGTGCTGGTGCCCGACCGCCCGTGGGAGTTGAATGGCATCGGCGCCTACAACACCGTCCTGCTCGAGCCCGACGGGCGCTTCCGCATGTGGTACGACGCCGGGGTAAAGGGTGGGCTGCCGTCTGAGGGTGCACGACGCCTCGGTTACGCTGAATCCGAAGACGGCCTTCACTGGCGCAAGCCAAACCTCGGACTCATCTCTTTTCAGGGCTCCACGGACAACAACCTGGTCGCCCCCCTGTTAGAGCGGCAGAGCCTGCAGGGCGCGACGGTGTTTCGCGACGACCGCGCCCCCAAGGCGGAGCGCTACAAGCTGTGGACCAAGTTCCTGCCCACGAAAGAGGAGCGGGAAGCGGGTGCCCGAGCCGGTCTGTGGGGGATGCATTCACCCGACGGCCTGCGCTGGAGCTACTACCCCGGTCAACCGAACCCGGACGGCTCCTGTGACACGCAGAACATCTTCTTCTGGGATGATCGACTGCAATGCTATGCGGGCTACACCCGCGTGCGTGCCACCCAGAGCCTCGACGAAGCGGCCGCAACCGAGGGACGCCGCAAGTACCGCAGCGTCGGCCGGGTAACTTCGCCCGACTTTCGCGTCTGGTCCGAGCTGGAGATCGTCTTCGAGGCCGACGAGGCCGACCTGGCTATGCCGGTTCCACAGCAAGTCGACATCGCCAATACACCCAACATCGACTACTACACCAGTTGTGCCATGAAATACGAGGGTGCCCAGGATGTCTATCTGATGATGCCGTCGGCCTATTACCATTGGGGCGAGGGCCAGTACCCGGCTACGATGGACGTGCAGCTGCTCACCAGTCGGGACGGCATCCGCTGGGACCGCGCCGGAGAACGCGAGCCCTTCCTCCGTCAGGGTCTCGATGGCAGCTCCACCAGTGGCATGATCTTCGCCAATCCCTGGCTGGTACCCATGGGCGACGAGCTCTGGCTCTACTACGCCGGTACGCCGCGCTCCCACGGGGCCCTGCCCGACGGCGCCTCTGAAACCGACTTCGCCCGGCGCACGGGCATTTTCCGCGCCAGTCTGCGACGCGATGGCTTTCTCTCCGCCGACACTGGCTCCGCGGGCGGCGAGCTGACTACGCCCTTGCTGACCTTTGCGGGGGACCGTCTGCTCCTGAACTGCGATGGCAGCGCCGGCGGCTGGTTGCAGGTAGAAATACTCGATCAGCAAGGACAGCCGCTGGTCGATCACGCCCTTGCCGATGCCGATGCCATGCGCGGCAATGGCCTGGAAAAAATGGTGACGTGGAAGGGGCGTGCCGACATCGGCGCTCTCGCCGGGCAACCGGTCCGCCTGAGATTCGTCATGCGGGACATGAAGCTATACGCCTTCCAGTTCGCCAGCTGAGACGGGGGCTCTCCACCCATCTCTGGCCTGACCCCAACGACGAGTGACACATCGCCCCCCGGCTCGCCTCAGAAAAAAACAGAGGAAGTTCTGATGAAACACGTTGTAGTCACCGCCAGGAGTCAATGCGGGCTGGAAGAGATCGATGACCCCCAAGTGGCAGAGAACTACGCCAGAATCAAGATCCTCTCCGCTCCCCTGTGTACCGAGTTCCATCAATTTCTCAATGGCGATACCGGCCCCCTTGGGGGCCATGAGGCGGCAGGCGAAGTCGTCGACATCGGACCCAGAGTCAATATGGTCAAGCCTGGCGACCGGGTCGTGGTGATGCCGCAAAGCGGCTGCGGCATCTGTGCCCTGTGCACCTCAGGAGACCACATCTACTGCCAGAACAAGAAGGATCCGAAAGCGATCTGTGGTAATCAGACCGGCACGGCCACCTATGCGCAGTACTGCGTGCAGCAGGACTGGCTGCTCGTACCCATTCCGGACGACCTCTCCTACGACCACGCCAGTATGGCCTGCTGCGGCATGGGTCCCGGCTTCAATGCGATGCAGACCATGCAGGTCATGCCTACCGATACCGTCCTGATCTCTGGCCTGGGTCCCGTTGGACTCGGTACCGCGGCCATTGCCCTTTATCGAGGCGCGCGTGTCCTGGGTCTTGAAATGAACACCTATCGCATCGCCCTCGCCAGAGAGATGGGCGTTGAAGCAGTCATCGATCCAACCAGTGACAGTGCACTGGAGGAAATCATGGATCTGACGGACGCCAGGGGCGTGGCCAAGAGCGTTGAATGCAGCAGCGTCGAGACGGCCCCGGACTTTCTGGTAAAGGCAGCTGCGAGGAGAGGACAGATCGCCTCACCGGGCTGGGGTGGCCCGATGAATGCCAGAGAAATCAACGCCAAGGGGTTGACGGTGCACGGATGCTGGCACTGGAACCATCAGCGGGACACAGAGTCGATGATGGCTACTATTCGCGGCGCAAAGTCTCTGCTCGACAAGACTATCACTCACACTTTCCCCTTTTCCAAAGCTCAGGAAGCGCTGGAAATCAGGGCCAGCAACCAGTGCGGCAAGATCGTCCTGCATCCATGGGAAGAGTGATTGAGTTTAATTGACGAAACAAAGCAGCTTGGTTACCCCTCAAACCCCTTCAGGGCCGCCAGCACGTGAATGGCCTCGTCAGCCTCGATCCGAAAGCCGTTGAAGCGCACGACGCCCTGTTTGTCGATGATGATCGTCCACGGCGTTCCCCCGTTGCGGTAATCGCGCATCAGGGAGGAAAACTGCCCATCGGAGCCGCTGTGGCCGATGGGGATGTCCAGGTCGTAGCGCTGGGCCGTCTCCCCCGCTCGCTTGAGGGTGTTGCTTGAGAACCCCTCAAAAACCGTCTGCACGGCGACAAAGGCGACTTCCTCGTCGCCCTTGAAATGCGCCATCGTCTTCTGCAATGTGGGGAAGCCGTGCGAGTGGCAACCCGGGCACCAGGACTGAAAGCAGTAGAGATACACCACCTTCCCCTTGTAGTCACCCACATCCAGCATCTTCTTGCCAGCGGGTAGCCCCAACCACTGATCGACATTCCAGGACGGCGCCTTCTGGTTCAGAATTCCGAGTTCTCTCTTGGCGTCCGCCTCCATTGCCCATCCCCCCGCGACCAGCAAGGCGACTGACAGCCACCTCGAATATCTCAGCATCTCCACCTCGTTATGCATTGTTGCACTAATTCGTCCCAGTAGACGGCAAAGCCCCCCGGCTCGACCGACCATTTCGCTCGCTGCGCTGAGGTCGCATGGCGCAACCAATCCAGCCATTCTGCACAATCGAGAGACAGGCTTAGCTCACGTCCATCGCGACGCGATTCAGTTCGGCTGTGTGTCGCCCTGCAGCTACATGAAGGATTAACGGCAGAATTGGTAGCGGGTCAAGCGAATTCGGGACCGGACGGGACGATCTTAATCTGGGGCCAGGCGATGACGGCGCTGGCTCGCCCTTGTCCCTCGAATTCCTGACTGTAAGCGGCGACGGCGGGGTGGCCACCCGGCTTCGGCCTGCCTATCTTCAGCAGATCCGCGAGGGTCCTCTCCCGCTGTGAAGCCCAGACATCCTCTTGCTCACTCTCCTCAAACTGCTCCTCATCATGACAGCATTCGGTGCTGGCGGCGCTGCCGCAGCTCCCGCTCAGGTGGCAGATCTCGTCCTGCGTGGGGGTAAGATCGTCACTGTCGATGACGATGTCCCACAGGCAGAGGCCATCGCCGTGGCCGGTGATACCATCCTGGCGGTCGGCGGCGACGACTACATCGGGGCTTTCATCGGCCCGCAAACGCGGGTGATCGACCTGGAGGGTCAGCTGGCGATCCCGGGATTTATCGAGAGCCACGCGCATTTCGCCTCGATGGGGGAGGCCAGGTCACGCCTGAATCTGACGACCGCCACCAGCTGGGAGGAGATCGTCGCCATGGTCGCCCGGGCAGTGGACGAAGCCGAACCGGGGAAATGGATTTCGGGACGTGGCTGGCATCAGGAAAAATGGGCGGAGACCCCTGCCGGCGGCGTCGAGGGAGTTCCTCTTCACCATTCCCTGAGCGCGATGTCGCCTGACAACCCCGTCGCCCTGCGCCACGCCAGCGGACACTCCCTGTTCGTCAACGCCAGGGCAATGGAGCTGGCCGGCATTGACGCTGAGAGCGCCTCCCCCGCCGGCGGCGAGATCGTCAAAGACGCACAGGGGACACCCACCGGTCTGCTGCTGGAGACAGCCCAGGACCTGGTCACGCCAGCTGAGACGGAGAGCGACTCGGCTGTGGTCAGATCTCTTCTGTTGGCGGCGCAAGAGTGCCTCGCCAAGGGAATCACCACCTTCCACGACGCCAGCAGTTCCTTCGAGACCATAGACCTGCTCAAACGCCTCGCCGACGACGGCGAATTGGGTGTCCGGCTCTGGGTCATGCTCGACGAGTCGAACGACCGGCTGGAGGAGAGACTCGCTGAGTACAGGATCATAGGCGCCGGGGATAACCACCTCACGGTTCGGGCGATCAAGCGCTTCGTGGATGGCGCCCTGGGGTCTCGCGGCGCCTGGCTGCTGGAGCCGTACGCCGACATGCCGGGAGATACCGGCCTCAACACCTATCCCCTCGAGAAATTGCAGCGTACCGCCCGCCTGGCGCTGAAGCACGGGTTTCAGCTGTGCGTTCATGCCATCGGCGACCGCGCCAACCGAGAGACCCTGGACGTGTTCGCCGAAGCATTTGCAGCTTCGCCCCCCGGACGGAGCCTGCGCTGGCGCGTCGAGCACACCCAGCACCTACACCCCGATGACATCCCGCGGTTCGCCGAACTGGGCGTGATCGCCGCCATGCAGGCCGTCCACTGCACCTCGGATGGCCCCTGGGTGCCCTCTCGGTTGGGAGAGCGGCGGTCGCAAGAGGGCGCCTATGTGTGGCGGTCGCTGATCGACGCGGGGGCCATGGTAGTGAATGGGACGGATGCCCCGGTCGAGGATGTGGATCCGATCGCCAACTTTTACGCCAGTGTCACCCGCAAAATGAACAACGGGACCGCATTCTACCCTGAGCAGCGGATGACGAGACGAGAAGCCCTGCGGTCCTACACTATCAACGGCGCCTATGCCGCCTTTGAGGAGGACATCAAGGGGTCGCTGACCCCTGGAAAGCTGGCTGACATCACCGTTCTCTCCAGAGACATCACTACCATCCCGGAGGCGGAGATCCTCGACACCGAGGTGGTTTACACTATCGTCGACGGCGAAGTGAGATACGACCGCGACAGCATTGACAAGTGAGGTGATTCGATGCCAGTTATGATGGAGAATTCCTGTCTGAAGTACGTCATCAACGACCAGGGGCTCAACACCTCGTTCGTGGACCTGGCCAGCGGCCTCGACTACTGTCAGTCGGATCCACCGATGCCGGCGGCTCGCGTCAGGATCGGTGACAAGTGGCACAATGCCTCCGCCGCCTCCGCTCAGGGCGGCCAGGTGAATTTTGGCTTCGCCGACACTGACGCTACCATCCGTCTCAACACGACGGTGCACGAGCGCTACCTGGTGCTCACCGTGACGGCCGCGAGTGAGGCGATCGAGGAGCTCCAGTTCGCCAACCTGCAGTTGAGCCTGAAAGGCGAGCTGGAGGAACCCTTCGCGGCCTGTGCCCTGGCCCTGAATCTGCTCACCAATGTTCCCCAGCTACCTGGCCTGAACAGCCTGCTACAGGCCTACAGTGTGCGTCGGTTCGGGATCGTCGGGGCGGCTGTCGCCCTGGTGGGCTGTCCGTCTGCCCGGATGAGAGAGGTGCTCAAGGAGGTCGTCTCAGCCGCGCCCGACCTGCCCAGGTCAGCCGTGGGCGGCCCGTGGGCGATGGACTCCACCATCGGCCGCTCCTCCTATCTCTTCGCCACTCCCACCGAACAGAACGTGGAAGAGATGATCCGCACCCTCAAGAGCGTCGGCTTCAACCAGGTGCAGATTCACGGCGGCCCGGGTACCTACCGCTTCGGCGACTGCGAACCCAACACCGAAATCTACCCGCGCGGTACCGCCAGCATCAAGGCGGTCATCGACCGGCTCCACGAGGAAGACATATACGCAGGGATGCACCCCTACGCCTTCTTCATCGACAAGGCGTGTCCCTGGGTCACCCCAGTGCCCGATCCACGCCTGGCCAAGGACGCCACCTTCACGCTGGCCGAGGAGATCACGGCCGACGCTGCCGCGGTTCCGGTGGTAGAGAGCACGGCAGGGATGTCTACCATCACCGGATTCTTTGAGCGCAACAGCGTCACCATCCAGGTGGACGACGAGCTGATCGTGTACAGCGAACTGTCCAGGGAGCGGCGCTACGCGTTCACCGGCTGCAAAAGAGGCGCCCTGGGCACGGCGGCTACGGCGCACCAGGCTGGGACGAAGGTCCATCATCTCAAGGAGTGCTTCGGGCTCTTTGTCCCCGATCCCGAGACCACTCTCCTGCAGGAGGTGGCCGCGGCAAACGCGGAGTTCTTCAATGTGTGTGGCTTCGATTCGCTCTACCTCGACGCGCTGGATGGCGAGGACATCCTGGGTGGCCGCGAGAACTCCTGGCACTACGGCTCCAAATATGTCTGGGAGCTGTGGAAGGGTCTGGAACGACCGGCGGCGATGGAGTACAGCACCTTCCACCACCACCTGTGGTTCCTGCGCTCGCGGACCGGCGCTCAGGACCACCCGACCCGGTCGCATAAGCAATTCATCGACCAGCACGTAGCCAGCAACCGCAACAACGACCGCATTTTCCTGCCCAGCAACCTCGGCTGGTGGGGCTTCAAGACGTGGCAGCCGCCTCAAGTGGAGCCCACCTACCCCGATGACATCGAGTACTGGTGCGCCAAGGCGCTGGGGACGGACTCCGGGCTTTCGCTGCAGGGCTACGACCCCGACCGGCCGGATCACCAGCGCCTGGCCGTCATCGTCAAGCAGTACGAGGAGCTGCGCCGCACCGGGTACTTTCCCGAGACCATCAAGGCCCGCCTGCGCCAGCCGGGCGCCGAATTCACCCTCGAGCGGGTTGGCGCCCACGAGTGGGCCATGCTCCCGGTTGCCGTTGCCAAGCATGTCGTTCAGGGCCATGACGAGGCGAGCAGCCGCTGGACGATCGACAATCCCTACGCCGATCAGGCTCCCAAACTGCGCCTCGAGGCGCTGATGGCGGTGGCGCCATACGACAGCCCGGAGAGCGTCGGCCTGACCCGGTTCGACCGGAAGGACGAGTTCGCTACGCCGACCTCGGCCCCCGGAATCAGCGCCCAACTGGAGCCGATGACGGACGGTGAGTTCGCGTGTGGTCGCCTGACGGCCACCAACTCAAGCGACCAGCGCCGCGGCTCCTGGGCGCAGTTTGAGAAGGTGTTCGAGCCGACCCTGGACCTGAGCGCGCAGCAGGGCCTCGGTGTCTGGGTGCGGGGCGACGGCAAGGGCGAGGTGCTGAACTTCCAGATGCAGAGCCCCGACCACCTCTCTCGTGGCGTCGGCGAGCACTACGTCATCGTCGACTTCGTGGGTTGGCGCTACTTCGAGCTCATCGAGTCCGACTCCGACCGTTACGCGGATTATGCCTGGCCCTATCCTGGGGGCTACTCCGTATACCGCGAAACCGTGCACTACGACGTCGTCGAGTCGCTCACCATCTGGTGCAACAACCTGCCAGTCGATGATACCATCACCTGCGATTTGCGGGCGGTCCACGCCCTCCCCCTGGTGGAAACCAGCCTGAGCGGCCCACGCCTGAGCATCAACGGCAAAGCCGTCACGCTCCCGGTTGAGGTGGCCAGCGGCAGCTACGTCGAGGTGGAGCCCGACGGCGACTGCCGGCTGTACAGCGCCATCGGGGAACTGCGGGAGCAGAGCCAGCTCGAGGGTGTCATGCCGCTACTGAACTCCGGTGAAAATGCTCTGGAGCTCACCTTCAAGGGACCGGATGACGTGCCTCCCCGGGCCCGCGTCATGGTCATGGCGCGCGGTGAGAGAGTGCGGTAACCATGCGCGCCAGATGCTCGCTCACCCCTGGTCCAGCCAGGCTGATGGTGACGGCGTGCCACCCGGTGGCCGCTTAGCGGGTTGACCACCTCGTTCGCCGGCCAGTCTCTCACTCAACAATTCCGTGATACCGACCTCCTCTGCCCCCATAACCCGGTGCACTACCGTCCCAGAACTCGGGTATGGGGTTGATCCGCCCCCGCCATGCCCCTTTCGGCGGGAGTATGTGTGCCGTGTACGACACGCTACCCCCGTCTGGCCCCTTCACCTCAGCCGTTTTCTCGGCGGTCTCGGAATGGTAGTGGTAACCATAGGTGCCATGCTCGTGACCACCCCAGTCGTCGAGGGTATTCGCGATGCCGTCGCTGGTGGCGTCGCCCACCATATATCTTCCGTATCCGGCCACTCCGTCAAAGCCAAGACTGATAATTGGTGGGTGTGAATAGCCCTCGTAGTCGGCTGCGTTGTAGAGGTTCAAACCACTAGACGCCGCGCTATGCGCGTCGGCGTGGTAATGGACACCCAGACCGCGTCCGGAGTGTATCCCGATGCTGGAGAGCTCCCCCTCCGAGGCGGAGACATTCAGAGCGTTGTTGAGGGTTGGGTAGACGGGGACACCGTCGATAGCGATCCCGGTAGCCGATATGCTGGCAAAGTTGAGATGGTCAGAATCGACGGTCACGCGGGCATCCGAGGCAAGGTCGTTCACCATCGTGTTCTCTGTCAGTGTTTCGACCTCCCCGTAGTCCTTCATGGGAATCTTCACCATGTAGACCTGGCCGACAGCGTTTCGGGTCACCGTCTGTTCTCCGTACTGGGTGCCCGGCGTACCGTCGCCCGGCGGGCGCGGTATATCCCACAGATGGGTCATACCCTCCGTCACGCCGTAGCTGGCTATCACCATAAATGGATGATAGCCGCCGTCGGAGTCGGTTTCATTAGTGAAATACACATAGGGGATCGAGTTCTTGCCTATTACGGCGTCGTAATTGTCGGAAACCTCAACCTTTCTTGCCAGCATGCCTTCGCGCACGGTCTTGTAGAAGGCTACCGGGTAGCGCAAGGCGGAGCCCTCAGCGGCCAGCGTCGATTCAATGATGGACAGCATGGCGTCCGCGGCGGTCGCCGTCGCGGAGTCCGGGCCGGCCGCCACCACCTGGTCTTGGTAGCTACCCAGAACATCCCGGTTCACATCCGCCAACTTGTCTGAGCCGTCCCACGTGGCCTGGAACTCGTCGTTGGGAACTCGCTCGAGCTGAGTTGGGTTGAAGTCGAATGGAATCTCCTGGTCCAGAGTCGGCAGATACAGCGAGAAGGCCGTGAACGCGGTTCCTGTTTGTGTGGTCAGAACGGCCGCTTGCCCGGCGATGGCCACATTCAAGGAAGCCCAGGAGCCATCCGCAACAAAACCACCAGCCGACGCGCTGAACGCATGGCGCTCGCTGGCGGCAATATGCGTCGTGCTGCCCGAAGCGGTGAACGTGAATGTGAGGAAACCCGCTGTCGACTCATCCATAAAGTAGCTGCGATACTCACGCATGATCAGCGTCTTGACTCCGCCCATCGTGTCGAAATCCACCGCGTAGTTGGAATGCTTGCCAGATACTAACATATAGGTGTCGACCCCCCCACCTCTATCAGCTTGAACATGGCCCTGACCAGTGCGTCGTTCGTATGGGTATTCGCGGCGATCATGTCGCTTTCCACCGTCACCGCCGCTGCGTACTCGGTGTCATTGTCGTCGATAACCAGCAGGTCTTGTGTCCCTGCGATGCCCAACGACAGGCGCGTGAGATCGGTGAGCGCTCCGGTGCGAGGCACCCAGGTCACCGTTTTCGTAGTGGCGAGGATTTGCGCCAGGACCCGCGGTGTGTGAAAATCGGCGTCATCGGCGGAATCCTTGTCCTCCGCCTCACCGGCGATTGTCCCGCATTCAAGCTCGACCTCTCCTTCCTTACCGAAGTTTTCGGCAAGAATAAAAAAGTCTGCGAGGTCAACGGTGCCATCGCAGTCGAAGTCGCCGACAAGCGCTGCGCAGTCGGATCCGGCCTCACCATGGGTGTTGAAATTGTTGGCAAGAATAAAGAAGTCGGACAACTCGACCCTGCCGTTACAGTTGAGATCCCCAGTGAGCGCCTGCAAAGGACCGGCGCATATGACAAAGACGAGCGCTATCCGAAGCGTGATCTCATACTTGATCAAGTCCGTATCTCTCTTTTGAGTAGGGGGCGAATGGCAGGATGAAGTCTTCCCTTCAATATAGTTTGCCGTAATCACACCCACCACACCGCACGTGCCGTGCCAGCCTGATCGGTCCGCCACTCATCCTGTGTGAGCCGCCAGATGCTGGTCAATCCGCGGCGCCCACCCGGATCCTGGCGTACTGCAGCGAGTTGGCCTCCGATGGCGACATCCCGACCAGATCGATCAGATTTGACGGCGCCGATCCGCCGCGCACGCTGTTGGTCAGGAAAGTGCCGCCCATGGGCTCGCGAAAAGGCACCTCAACCCATGAGGTCCCCTCTCCCTCTCCTCCGTCACTCAGGTCGGCCAGCCGGTACTCCACCCCACCGGCCGCGGACACCTGAGCGAGGACCAGCAGTTTGCCGGTCTCGGTCTCGTGGAACCGCGCCCCGCCCGGGACGTCCCCCTCCTCTGCCTCCGCCGCCGTGATCAGGGCCTGCTGCGATTCTACTTTCCCATGGCGGACCACCGCATACTCAAGCGAGTGCTCGATCTGCTGGCCGGGAAAGAACCGGTCGCGCAGCCGCGTATCGATATTCGTCTGCGCCCACAGCAGATGGACGCTGCCGTCAGGCGCTACCCAGATATCGCAGTTGCGGGTGGAACCGCCGGTCGCATCGAAGTTGGCGATCTCCACCCATTCGCCGAAGGGCTGTCCGGTCACGTCAGGCGTGGTGGCGTAAAACAGACGTCGAAAGACGTAGTCCCAGTCCCGTCCAGTTATCCGGTGTTTCTCTTGGCGCCACTCCGGGATCGGCTCGACGATATCTCCGACGCCAAAGAAGTGCACGGCGCGGTCCCGCATGATCACGTTGGGATAACACAGCCTCAGGGGTTGGGGCTTCGGATACTCGCCTCCCCATGGCCACTTCAACTCACCGACGCCCTGCCACTGGCCGTCGCCACCCAGTAAAGACAGGTGGGCCACCTCGTAGCCGACATTCTGCATGTACAAGACCTCATCAGCTGGCCCGTCGCCCACGAAGGTGCGATAGGAGTGCTCGGTGAACGCCGGGTTCCCGGACCAGACGGGCAACTCTTTGCCCGGAGCGGCATTGCGATCGTCGACGTCAAAACGAAAGACGGCGGGCTCTGCCGGACCACCGCGCGTGCCCGGCTCCGATAGGGTGGGATTGGCGGACACCAGCAGATCGCCGCTGCCGAGCACGGCCACCGGCGACGGCTCGCGAGTGCGACCGGTGAGGTCGCGGTGCAGCACCTGCCACCCATCCCCCTCACTCTCCCGATGATACAGCACCCAGCGGCAGTTGTTGAGCGGCGGCTGATCGGGCAGCGTCTCCATGCCAGCTATGAATATCTCCGATCCGTGACGGGCCACAACCGTCGATCCGTGACACCACAGCGGCCCTGCCCCATTGTCCGCCGGCTCGAACGAACACACTGTTTCTTCGACTTCGACGGTCGCGCTCACCATCTCCTCATTCTCCTGTCAGCGTCCAGTTTGCCTTGACAAAGCCCGCCCCCACCTCGTGTCTTTGCAAGAACCAAACCCAAAACCACAGCTGACGCCATGGCCACCCAGCACGGCGGCACCGTCGTATCGCTGCCCGACGAATTCTGCGATGCGGAGCTATTGTGGGAGTCCTGACCGAGCGGATCCGGTCTACCTCTCGGCTGAGCTGATGCACCAGTCAACCTGTCAGGAGAAGACGCGATGAGGATTCTGGAAGCCGGCTGGGGCGAGCAATTCCGCTGGACGTTCACCGACCCGGAGTGCACGAGGGTGCTGAACGAACGGCGGCAGACGATGCGCTCGTTGCGGGTGGCATACGACAACGACGGCCTGTGGGACTGGGGCAAGCCCGACGACATTCCCTCGAACTTTGCCCCGCATGGTGGATCAGTACGTCGCTGTTGGAGCTCCGTTCCTGGCTTTGGGGGTCGGTTCGCATCTGGCATGGAACTTCCGACCCACTGTCATGGAAGCGGCGTGGGAGGAACCGAGTCTACCCGGGATGGACGGCTGGCACCTAGCCCAGTGGGACACCATGAAGGAGCTCGCTGCCCGCGGCACAGACCCCCTCTCCATGCTCCTCGAACAGACACAGAGAAGCGGCCTACCGATCATGGCCAACTTCCGCTTCAACCGCTACCACCCAGAGCTCGGCATGGCCGACCGCTGGTTTGTCGAACATCCGCAGTTCCACCTCTCACCCGAGAGCTGTCCGTGGATGCAGACCGCCACCAACCCGAGGACCTCTCAGGCGCTGATCAACCTGGAGCACGCCGAGGTCCGGGAGCACCTGGTCCGAGGTCTGGTTGACGTCGCCGAGCACTACCCGGTCGACGGACTGCAGCTCGAGCTCATGCGGGCCATCCCGTTCTTCGAGCTCGACGAGCCCGCTAAGGTAGAGCACATGAACGCCTTCTTGCGTCTGTTGCGAGCCGAGCTGGACCGAATCGGCCAGGACCGCGACAAACGTGTCAAACTGGCCCTGTGGCTGCCGACCGAGGGCCACCACCGCTACCTGCGCGGTACCTGGCCGGAGCCATTCCTCGACGAAGCCAACTGGGGGCTGGATCCGGCCACCTGGATCGAGGAGGAGCTGGTCGACATACTGATCCCCAGCTTGTACTCCCAGGATCTCGCCATGACGGGTCCCGTGCCCCTCCCCTGGTGGGTTGCTCGGGCGCGCGAACGCTCCACCGAGGTGTATGGGTGCGTGATGAATATCTCGACCAAGGTGAAGGACGGTGTGACTTCCTGCGCAAAGACAGCGGAGATCCTCCGCTCTGTGTCTGATCAATGCGACGGCGTCTTCCTGTTCAACAGCCAACCTCTCCACCTGGCCGCTGTTCTGGACGTTGCTCAGCGTACTCAGTCAGCGTAACGACGCCTTTTGAATGGACCAGCTCGCCTCCAACCTCTTTCGGCTGCTTGGTGCTTTGACCAAGCCCTCTATGCCGCACCCGCGACTCACTGGAGTACGTGGCCGAGGCCGCTGAAGAGTTGGCCGAGATAGTTGCCGAGAAAAAGAGGAGAGAGGATTAGCGACTTCCGCCTTTGTTTGTTTGAAGGAGGTCCCGTTCTCGTGTCGCAAAATACTCAGTTGGCGCGTCACTCCGCACTCCATCCTCTACCCTTTACGTCACTCTCCTGTCCACGTCGCCCCTATTCTGCTCGCGACGGAGAGTGAACGGCCAACAGGACATTTTGCGACACTCTCCAGAGCACATCGATTGACTTTAGCATATGATCGCTGTATACTCATTTTGATCAATCTTAATCAATATAATTCAGAGGAGTATCCTGGTGCCTAAAGCAAAACGTGTGGTTCACCACATCCCCATTACTAAAGCACGCATCAATCTCGGCCAAGTCGTCCGTCGCGCTCATCTCAACCAAGAGTGCTTCGTGCTGGAAAAGGACGGCATTCCGGTCGCAGGCATTATCGGCGTAGACGAGTTAGAGGATTACCTGGAACTACAGGACCCCAAGCTGAAGAAACAGATCACCGAGGGCTACGCGGCGTACGAACAAGGCGGAACGCGCGATTTTAACGATTTCTTAGGAGAACTGAAAGGGGGGGATTCGAAGAAAAAGACCGTCAGTAAAAATACCCGCTGACTATGCCGTCTTCCTTCCGTCTCGTCAGCACTCCCGCCTTTGAGCGGGACGCGCGGCGGCGCATCAGACAGTCGCCGGATCTCATCGAGAGCCTCGAAGCTGTCCGCATCATCCTACAGCGAGACCCGCACAACCGGACTCGCGAGCACAACATCCAAAAACTTACCGACGTCAAGCTCGGCGAAGGGCAGTGGCGCATCCGCGTGGGAGTCTACCGCCTCCGATACGACATCATCGGCCGGGAGGTGATTTTGTATTCGTTCCGCCATCGCCGCGAGGTGTACTAAGCAACTTCCTAAGAGGTCCATTGCATTGCATTGTGCATTCGATCGAATGTGTAGGGAAAATCGGTATTAAGCGCACATTTGTTTTTCCTGATCCCTACGTGGATCGAACCGCACTCGCCCGCATCCCAGGCATCTACAGTTCGGAACTCACAGCTCCCGTACGGTCATCCACAAGCGTCCCATCTGCTCGTAGAGCGGGGATCCCCCCTCACTCCCGCACCTACGCCGTCACAGGATTGTGTTCGCAGTCCGCGAAACGCTTATCGAAAGCGTCCGATCCGTCATCTTCCTCTACTTCGAGATGCACTCCCCGCACAAATCCCGGAAGCTTGCCGAAATAGAAGGCCTCATGCCGCTCCTGCTCGTCCGAAAAGTGCCACCGAACGCCGGAGGGATAGACGACAGTAGATATTCGTCGGACTGATGGTGGCGGCTGTTCGCACAGCTCCTCCAGAAGCGCCTCGTCCGGCTTGATGCCCAAGCCGGCCCCGGACGGAACCGGGAGGTAACCGTCGGTCGGGGCCAGCGGATCTGAGATAACATCTCTTTCCCAGAGTGCATGGCCTGACATCGAGGACAGTACCGTCTGTCGACAAACTGAAGCCATGTGGGCAACAAAAGCCGCACGCAGAGAAGTCCCGATCGCCTGAATCCAGAAGACCTTACGGTGCTCGTAGCAGACTCGGTCGATACCAAAAGTCTCGGCGTCTCCGCCCAGAACGAATCCGTCACAGAGGTTCTCGTGAAGCTGTCTCTCGGCAGTTACACCCGTATCGTACGTGCGATCTGAAACAACGTGGCAGCAACCCGAGCCGTAGTGCAAGGCGATCGGAAGGTCGATAATCGAGCGAATCCGCTTATACCCCGTCACATCGCGTTGCGGTATGGGAGATTCAATACCAGCGATGCACTCGAACTGCTCGAGCTTTTTTAAAATCGGGATGGCCTGGCGGGCATCCCTCAGGTGGCCGTTGAAGTCCATCCAGATTTTGAATCCTGGTGGCGCGTGCTCGGCAGCGCGCTCGGCCTGCTCGATCACATCCCACCAGGGTCGGACCTTGAACTTGTACGTCGTGTAGCCCAGGCCAGCCGCATAGCGGATCTGTTGCGCGAACAGGTCGGGCGGCAGATCAATCGTCCAGTACGCAAATGGAATTCGAGGCCGCTGCTGCTTGCCCATCAGGACGTGGGCCGGAACATCGAGCGACTTCCCCACTGCGTCGTAACACGCCATGCGAAGCATATCGGGAGCCGGGCCGTGGAGTAACTCCATTGCGTGGCGCCCCACATGCTCGGATACATCCGATTCGCCATGCGAATCGCCCCAGCCCACGCTGCCATTCTCTAGTTCGACCCGGTAGACTGTTAGACGCTCAGTGTGTGTGGTCGCGCGACGCATATCGCTTGCAACGGGCGGAATGAACGACATCTGAAGTGGGTAGTTTCGAATGGAAGCGATCTTCACGGTGATTCCCTCATTGGCTGTGCAAACGTGTCACTCCAAGCCCGGGATTCTCAGGGCACTCGACAAGAAATGCTGGGATTTCCCGGCGAAGTTACAGAAACAGTCCCCAGCCAGCAACCCCCACCTCAGCCAGCACCAGCCAGAACCTGACACAGCTGTCACAGCGGACCCCAATCATGAGTCTCTCCCAAGACAGGGAGGGGACGTCGACACCGCTCAGCATTCCGAGATGCAGATCGGCCTGCCCCGACTTGGTGGTCTCCTGGAAAGTCCCTATCATCCCCAAGATGCCCCTGAGCCTCAAGACCTACTGTATAAAGCCCGATCCGGCTTGAGGGACATTGTTTTACGCCCTGCGGGACGAATGACCTCATGCGGGCAACGACACCGACCAGCTGAGGCTCAAGTTAGACGACCGAACTCTCGACCTGCCAAGTTCACTCGCGTTGTCACACTGCCGTAGGCACGCACTCACGAATCCCGCGACCTCCCAGCAACCCAGATCCCCCCTGCCCGTTGCCCGCAGCACTTTTTTTAACACGCACTGAACCTTTCTATTCCACTCCACGCCTTGTAAGGATGGATAGAGGGACGAGAAACCGTGGAATCCGACGAGGAACTGGCCCATCGCGTTCGGGATGGAGATGAGACCGCATTCGTGGCGCTGATCAGGCGCCATGAACGCCCCCTGGCAGCGCTCGTCCGGAATAGGATCGGCTCCGTCGATTCAGTCCCCGACGTCTTGCAGGAGACCCTGCTGCAAGTATGGACTGGGCTCCGCCACCACGAGACCCCGAAGCGGGTGCGACCCTGGATTCTGCAGGTGGCCCGCAACCGCTGCCGGGACTTCCTGCGCTCTCGCCAGCGGCGAGAGATCTTCGTCGGACAAGAGGTGCTCGACCCGATTATCAACCGTCTCGGGTTGACCACGGCGCGTCTCCGTGAGCGTGCTGGGGAAGTTGTGGAAGCCTTCACGGAGGTCTCGGAGCACGAACGTGAAGCCCTCAGATCGTTCTACCTGGACGGATTGACCATCGCCGAGATCGCCGCCCGCCACCGCTGTCCCACCGGGACAGTCAAGCGCCGGCTTTCCCAGGGCCGGGACCACATCCGATCCACCATGGGCGTCACCCCCACCAGAAGGAGCGCAACCATGCAGACAGAGCAGACCCACTTCCCCGAATACACGTACCTCCAGACTTCCTCTGCAGCGGCCCGGGTAATGCCCGCATGGCGCCATATCGAGCTCAGCGTGCCCTTGGGGATGCTTCTCTTGTTGCGGGGTACGACGACCACGCGATTCTTGCCCTCGTATTCTCCTGCGTAGATGTCTTCCTTGCCGTGTCGCACAAGAGTAATGCGGATCTTATTCAATATCCGGGCTAATCCGGGCTACGTCCTTGCTCGACAGGTTCTTAGGCATTCTCGAGCGCCAGGGGGATGGCTTTCAGGGACTGTTCGGAGACCTCGTCCTCGGAGAATAGAAAGTCCTTGAGCTCGTCCATGGGCACGGGACGGTAGATTTCGTCTCCACGCTTTTCGGATCCCATGTACTCGAGGAAGGCCTCCATCGCGCTTTTCAGGCCATCGATCGCTTCTTTCTTCGTACTCCCGCAGGAAGCGATGTCCAGTTCGACGCACAGAGAGGCGTACTGATTCCCTCTTTTTTCACCAGACAAGTAAACCATTTCATAGCAGTGCTCCTTTCTGCCGGGGACGCCCCGCCGGCCGCTCTTCGCGCGCACTCGTGAAAGAAGCCGGAACTTCCAACTCCCGACCGACGATCACTTCCAAACGCCCGTGCCTGTGTGCCTCCAATACCTCAAGGCTTGGCTCATGTGGGTCGAAGCAGTGTCGCCGAACTCTCACCATTGCTACGCACCGCTCTCGGTAAGAGCAATCGCAGCGGCAGAGAACTCTCTGAAGGAGGACCGGTACCCGGGTGAGACGATCCCAGGCTTCGGCGCCCAGGATCTGGCACGGTCTCGCATCCTATAGCCGGGGACATGATGGCCCATCCAGTGGCCCCCAAAGCAGGGGTCCTCACTCGATTGGTAGTGCCGTTCCTACGGAGGCGAGCGCCTCACGTGGAGACCCCATGAGCCAATGCCGAAATCCGCTAGAGTCCTGTCGCAGAAATAACTTGCCAAATTCGGGGGTAAGAGATCCGCAGGATCTCCGGCGCCACGGTCCGCAAGGCGCGCGACCGAGGAGGGTTGTTGGACCCTCCGAGGGAGCGCAACGCAGCGGGCCGGGATGGATCGGCTCCAGAATGGTAAGGTATTTCTGCGACAGGACACCAGGCGCCGGCAATGTGCGGCATTTAGATGGAGATTGAGAGAGCAGGGACGAACCTGGTCCGCGCACAGGTCAGCGCGAGTCAGCAAGAATCAGGGAAGCGGCGAAGGCTCGATGGTGCCCTGCAGTTTGCGCTCTACCTCGCTGTCGTCGGGCACCAGGTCCAGGGCGCGGCGCCAGTGGTGGGCGGCCTTCTCCGCTTGGCCCAGCCTGTGGGCGATGTCGCCGGCGTGGTCGTAGATCACGGCCTGTTCTTCCTCCTCGTGGTCTTTCATCTGCTCCAGTGCCTTGGCCAGGAAACGCTCGGCCTGCTCCAGTTCGCCCAGCTGGTAGTGGGCCCAACCCAGGCTGTCAAAGAAGGCCCCGTTGTCCGGATCCAGCGACACCGCTCGCTCCAGAAGGTCGACAGCCTCGTTCAGATGGATGCCCTTCTCCGCGTACATGTAGCCGAGGTAATTGAGCGCGTAGGCGTCGCTGGGACTCTTGTGGATAAGTTCCTTAAACGTCTCTACGGCACGGGAAAAGAAGCCCTCATCCTCCCGCGCTCTGGCCGCCTGCTCCAGGCAACTGCCGAGGTAGAAGAGGCTGGACGTATCCTCAGGGTCCAGCTGCGAAGCGCGAGCGAGTTTCTCGATGGCCCCATCCCACTGCGCCAGCTTTTCCAGGGCAATGCCCCAATAAAGGAAGGCCCCGGCGTTGAGGGGGTCCGCCTGGACCGCCTTGCGATAGCGGCTGATGGCGTCGTACCACCTCTCTTGCCGGCCGTGGACGATGCCCAAGCGAATGTATAGCTCCGGATCCTCGCCAGCGCCTACCAGACCTCGACGGTACACCTGGATGGCCTCGTCCCACAATTCCCGTTGCTCGAGTGAGAACCCGAGGTAGAGATACAGGTCGACTTCGCGTGGCAACTGCGCGATCCCTCTCTCGTAGGCCCGGACGGCGTCATCGTAGCGCTCAGCTCGCTCCATCGCCGTCCCCCAGAACAGGTACAGGTCCAGACTGTCAGGCATCGCCGTTGTGGCCTTCTCGAGGACGACCACGGCCTGAGCGATATCTCCCCTCTGCAGGTGGAAGCGCGCCGGGTCCAGCCAGCCGTCCGCGGTGGTCGGATGCAGTCCCACGATGCGCTCGAACACGGCGCGGGCCAGATGGTACTTCTCCATCTCAGACAGGGCGACCCCGAGACGGTAGAGGAAGGTCGCGTCCTCTTCGGCCAGCAGCACGGCGAGATCGTAGGGCGTGACCATCAGTCGCGCCAGTTCGTAATGGACGAGAGACCCTTCCGGCAGTATTCTGGTCGCCTGCCGGTAGAGCTCGATCGCCCGCTCCCTGTTGCCTGTAGACAGCTCGAGCTCCGCCAGGCCGATCCACGCGTCTTCCACTGTGGGATCGGTGCTCAGCACATCCTCGAAGACGGCCTTGGCCTGTTCGGTCTCCCCCCTGCGAGAGAAAATATAGGCGACGTTGACGCGGACCTCCGTGGGCGTGTCGCCACGGCTGAGAAGGTCCTCAAAGAGAGTCTCGAGCCTCTTTTTCTGACCGGTCTCGAGAAGAACTCGAGCCAGATGTGAATACAGGGCCCAGTTGTCGGCCTCGTAGGTCAGCAGCTCCTCCAGCTCATTCGCCGCTGCCCGGTGATGGCCCGTCGACTCGAGCCAGCGGATCATGTGGTAGCGGAGCTCCGTCTGTTCGCCCCCAAGGTCGAGTGCCTTGCGGGCGAAGACGATGGCCATTGCAAGGTCACCAGTGACCCAGGCGGTATCGCCGTCTGGACCGATGCGCCAGCCTGGGATGCGCTCGTAATTGCGTGCCAGCTGAGCGAAGATGGTGGGAGATGACGGGTCCAGATCGGCGGCACTGCGGAGCGCGACGATGGCTCCCAGATAGTTCCTCTGGGACTCGTACACTTTGGCTTGGAGGAAATACTGCATGGCCCGCCGCTCGTTCTCGGGCGCTGGCATCTCCGCCGGCTGGTGGGATCGGCCCAGGCTGGCACACCCTCCCAGGGTTGCCAGCGCCAGGGCCGCGACCAGGGCGTAGCCGACTTTCGTGCAGATCCAGACTCTGTGAAACACGGCTACGACCCCGTCTTGGCGATGGTGTCCTCGGCGAGAACCCGCAGATCAGCCGGGCTCAGCGGTTTTTCGGCAAAGCCATCGAAGTCGTGCTCCTCGATCTCACCCCGGTCAGCGTATCCGGAGACAGCGATGACCGGCAAGCTCGGGAACTGACTGTTCAGGTTCTTCAGCAGGGCGATGCCATCCATCTCCGGCATCCTGATATCGGTGATCACCAGATCCAGTTTCTCCTCGTGGACCACATCCAGCGCCTCTCGGCCGTTCCCGACCGCGACCACCTCGAAGGCGGGAAGGGCGTCGTGTACAAGGGCACAGAAAGCGGGTTCGTCATCGACGATGAGAATCCTCGGAACGAGATCCTTCACCTGGTCGTCGATGTGGAGGCCGATCTCGTCGACGGAGCGATCGGAGCTGGTCGCCGCCATGGCGATGGCCAACTCGAGTCTCTGCCGATGCTCCTCCATCCGCCTCTCCAGAATCGATATCCGCCCCTCTGATCGGGCCATCCCAATCTGAAAATCCCGCAGCCTGACGTTGTCGTTATTGAGCTTGGTGGAGAGGATGTCGATGATGGACCGGTAGACCTTCACCTTCATATCCGGCTCTTCGCTCAAGGCGAACTCGAACTGCGGCTTGTGAATGATAAAGATGGCGGTCGGTCTCGTCGCCTCAGCCGTGGCGTTGCGTGGCTGACCGGTGATCAGACCCATCTCCCCGACGGTCGTCACGGGCACAAGCGTGGCCACCTTCGCTCCCTCCGGGGTGACGATGGCGATCTCACCGGACAGCAGGACGTACATCTCGTCGCTGGGAGTACCGCTGGTACAGATAATGTCGCCTGGCTCGCATTGCCGGTGCACGCACAGTCCGAGGACCTTCTTCAGCTGTGTCGGCGAAAGATCGGTGAAGATGGGGATCTTCCGCAGGACCTGAATGAGGAGCTTTATCTTGTTCGCTTCGTCAGCCATATCCGGTGTGCTTTAGGTAGTATCCCGGCGGCGCCACTGCAGTCCCAATATAGGCCCTCTACCTTCGCCGTGGAAGTAGTTTAGCCGGTCTGCTGGTGTCTGAGCCGATATCAACGCTTTGGCGACTCCTCGCTCTCGACGACGCCATCCGATCCGCCCTGCCGTTTCAGGACGAGAGCCGCCAGAGGCGGCAGTCGCAGTTGAGCTGAGTGAGGCCGGCCGTGCCAGGGCTCTTCCACGCTCTCCACCAGGCCTGCATTGCCGACGTCCGTCCCCCCGTAGGCGGCCGCGTCTGTGTTCAGGAGCTCGGCGTACAAACCCGATGAGGACAAACCCACTCTGTAGTGATCTCGGGGCTGGGGGGAGAAATTGCCCACAAACACCAGCTCCTCGCCGCTGGCTGAACGGCGCAGAAAAGCGATGACATTGTGCTCCACGTCCTGGCAGTCGATCCATTCGAAGCCGGCCGGATCGGCGTCGGACCGATGCAGGGCAGGGTGGCCTCGATAGAGGTGGTTGAGATCTCTCGTGAGCAGTTGGACTCCCCGGTGAGGATCGTGTTCCAGCAGGTGCCAATCCAGCGACTTGTCGTGGTCCCACTCGCTCCACTGACCGAATTCGCTACCCATGAACAGCAGCTTCTTACCCGGATGGGCGTACATGTACGCCAGGAGGAGACGGAGATTGGCGAATTTTTGCCAGGCATCGCCGGGCATCTTGTCCAGCAGCGAGCGCTTGCCGTGCACGACTTCGTCGTGTGACAGCGGGAGGATGAAGTTCTCACTGTAGGCGTAGAGCATCCCGAAGGTGAGATCGGAGGTGTGATACCTGCGGTGCACGGGATCCCTGGCCATATACCTGAGCACGTCGTTCATCCAGCCCATATTCCACTTGTAGCCGAAGCCCAGGCCGCCCGCATAGGTGGGCTGAGACACGGCCGGCCACGCCGTCGACTCCTCGGCCACGGTCACGGCGCCGGGAAACCTGCCGTACACCATGATGTTCATCTGCTTCAGGAACTCCACCGCCGGCAGGTTCTCCCGCCCCCCTTGCGGATTGGGGATCCACTCGCCCGGTTGGCGCGAGTAGTCGAGGTAGAGCATGGACGCCACGGCATCGACGCGAATGCCGTCCACGTGGAAACGCTCGAACCAGTAGGCGGCGTTGGAGAGCAGGAAGCTGCGCACTTCGCTGCGGCCGAAGTTGAAGATCAGCGTCCCCCAGTCGGGGTGGGCCCCCTGACGCGGATCGTCGTGTTCATACAGAGCCGTGCCGTCGAAGCGGGCGAGAGCGTGATCGTCTCTTGGGAAATGCGCCGGCACCCAGTCGACGATCACGCCGATCCCGTTGTTGTGGCAGCAATCGATGAAATAGGCAAAATCATCAGGTGCCCCGAAGCGAGAGGTGGGGGCGAAGTACCCCGTTACCTGATAGCCCCACGAGCCGTCGAAGGGGTATTCGGCGACGGGCATGAGTTCGAGGTGGGTGAACCCCTGTTCGACGGCGTAATCGACCAGCTCCGAAGCCATCTCGCGATAGGTGAGGGGTCGCTCCCCGTCGCCATCCGGGGCCCGCCGCCACGAGCTTAGATGGACCTCGTAGATCGCCATGGGCTCCTCGAGCCAGTTCCGACCCGCCCGGTCCGCCATCCAGTCCCCGTCACGCCATTCGTAGCGCCCCGACTCGCAGACGATGGATGCGGTCCTGGGAGGCCGTTCGAACTGAAAACCGAAAGGATCGGTTTTCAGGACGACCTCGCCCGCCGCGGTCTTCACCTCGTATTTGTATACCGCCCCTGAGGCCAGATGGGGAACAAAGAGCTCCCACACCCCCGAGTCGCCCAGCGATCGCATGACGTGGCGCCGGCCGTCCCAATCGTCGAAATCGCCCACCAGGCTGACTCCGGCCGCGTTGGGTGCCCACACCGCGAAATGGACTCCGGTCGTCCCCTCCACCTCCATCGGGTGAGCTCCGAGGAAATCGTAGGCACTGGAATGCGTCCCCTCGTTGAAGAGATACAGGTCGTAGCCGCCGATTATCTCGCCCTTCACGCTGCTGTCCCCATCAGCCCGCCGGAGTGCAGCCGCAGCACTCCTCAACCGCCTGGTCTTGAGCGTGTTCGTGGTCGTGGTCGCCGTCAGACTCGCTCCCCGCGAGGTTGAAGATCTCTCCGACGAACTCCCGCGGGCCACGCCGTACCAAGGAGAGTACGAACAGCCCCGTGAGAGCAAACAGACAGATCTCGGACAGACCAAACCCCTCCCAGTGGACGGACGTCTCCAGGGCGGAGGTGCTCATCTCCGGCACCGCGGCATCCACGACGTGCCCCAGGATTATCGCCATGGCGGCGATAGCCCCCCCGAAGGCCAGGGCGACGCCGCGCCCGTGCAGCTTGGAAAGCACGCCAAAGGTCGTGATGTTGGTTGCCGGCCCGGTCAGCAGGAAGGCCAGAGCGGCTCCCGGTGAGATCCCCTTGAAGACCAGCACCGCAACTAGGGGAGTCGCCCCTGAGGCACAGACGTAGGCCGGCATGCCGAGAAGGGCGAAGAATTCGATCTGCCCCATCCCATCGGGAAAGACTTCGGTCCAGTCGCTGTCGAGGAGTGGATGCAGGACAGCTGCCAAGGCGAGGCCGAGAATTATCCACGGGCCCGTGGAGTCCACCACCTCGCCGAGCCCGGTGGCGAGCCCATCGCGGACCCGGGCCGCGAACCCCTGCCCTTCGCTGCCGTCGCCGGGGCCGGTGGTCGAGCCCGCCAGGGGCGAGGGTCCCACGAGTCGACCCAGCCCCCAGCCAACGGCGAGGGCGACGGTCGCGGCGCAGACCACGCGAGCTACGGTGAACTCGCCCCCCAACAGGGGGACTGAAATGAGCACAGCGTCGATGCTGAGTTCCGGAGTGGCCACCAGAAAGGCCATCGCCGCCGTAGCCGGCACTCCCTGGACGACCAGGCTGCGGTAGACCGGCACCACACCGCACGAGCATATGGGAAGAGGGAGTCCGAACCCCATGCCGCGCAGAGCCTGAGAGAAGCTGGACCCCCTTCCCATCCACTTGACCGAGGCGGCGGGCATGAGTCCGTACACCAGGCCGGCGGCGACGTAGGCCAGAAGAAGGGCAGGAGCGCTCTGCAGAGAGAGGGAGACAAACTCCTCTGTGGCCGTGGCGACGGGACCTGTCCAGCTGACGTCATCCGCCATGCCCCATACCAGGGCGATCCCTCCCAGGGCTCCCAGCCCGGAGTACCAGGAGGTAAACCGGCCGGGCACAGAGGTACCGGAAATGGGGTACGATCGATGCACGATCACATGCAGAAGGGATCCGGCGACAAACGCCTGGAAAGCCGCCCTGCCCTGGCTCTCGACCGCCTGTTGGACGACGCCGCCGGCCGCAAACCCGACGCCGGTTGCCGCGCCGATAATGACCAGGGCCCCGAGCGCGACGCCCCAACCGTATGCCGGCCTCAGCAGGAGCCAGATAGTCAGCCCTATCGGCAGCCGGTGCAGGATGACCGCCATCGGCAGCATCTGTTGACCGCCGTCGGTCTCCCCGCCGGCCACCCAACCGGTTTGGGGCGCCAGCGCGAGGCCGTCCGTGAAAGCGTGGAGTCCAATCGCGACCAGACCCAAGGCCAAAGCGACGGCGTGGGCGTGACCGGCCCTGCCGTGAAGCCAACGCTCTGCCAGAGACGGTGCCAACAGCCCGACCAGACAGGTCGCGGCTGCCAGCCACCCGGCGACGGCGATGCTCTCGGGGACGATATGGAGCAGGACGAGCCCGCCGATGGCCACAAACACAAAGCCGTCCAGAGCGCCAAGGGCTCCCCCCGCGACTCTGGCCAGGCGGTAAACCAGGGGACCGACGGTCAGAGTGACCAGACTGAAAATCAGCGGAGAGTAGGGTTGGGGGAAAAGCCAGTCCACGTGCTGAGAATCATCCTCCCGGTTGCTGGGGTGGTGGCCAGACCTGTTGTGGGCGGGCCGGCGCCAGGCGAAATCGCCAGGGATACGCTTGCCGGCCATGCAGTGGGGTTAATGTACTCGTGAGCGAGTGACCAGCCAAGTTCACTTGCTTGCCCGAGCCGCGGCCAGCGCGTACCATACAGGCGGGAAAACACCTTTACCAACGGACTGCCAGACGATTTTCGCACACCTGACTCCCTTAGATTTGCGCCGGCCACAGAAAACAGAGGTCCGCGACACCGCGTCAGAATGACGAAGTCAATCTCACTCCGGCGGATAAAACAAGCGTCCGGCCACAGAACACAAAGGTCCGCGACACCGCGTCAGAATGACGCAGTCAATCTCACTCCGGCGGATAAAACAAGCGTCCGTCCACAAGAGACAAAGGTCCGCGACACCGCGTCAGAATGACGAAGTCAATCTCACTCCGGCGGATAAAACAAGCGTCCGGCCACAGAACACAAAGGTCCGCGACACCGCGTCAGAATGACGC
>Ga0066376_10000351_pt1 | contig 41644 bp, 40 predicted proteins | sample Knorr_S15_td_Bot_FD_77009 | JGI IMG/M metagenome (GOLD analysis project Ga0066376, IMG submission 77009) | Marine microbial communities from Southern Atlantic Ocean transect - Knorr_S15_td_Bottom_ad_5009_LV_A | ecosystem: Environmental > Aquatic > Marine > Oceanic | place: Southern Atlantic... | reverse complement strand
CGCCGGTGGAGATTGGATAAATGCCTGCTATGCTTGCTTTATCTTTACCAGAACTTCCAATCATTCGGGATTTCCAAGGTTCTGGGAAGTAGTCCACTAATTGGTCCAATCCTTCCATATAGTGTGCATCTGAATCTACTACGCGATACTTATATTTGCCCATGTGGAGGCGTAGGAGTGGAGGGATACTATATCTTTCTGGGTCGTTTTGAGATAATAAATAGAGATGGCTGAGGAGAGTAAGCCCCCTTCTGTTTTTTCCGGCATTCGGCTAAGCGCCCGGGCCCTGGTCGTACTACTTTTGCGGCACGGGCTTGCACCGGTGAGGTTTCACCGTTTCATCGATCCTCAAGTTAGATAGAATATCTAACACCCAGAAAATATCTGGCACCTTCTACCCTCAGGAGGTTAACTCCCACACCCTTACGGGTGAGGTTCGCTCGTTTCATAGGTCGGGCGGAGACGTGTCGTTTCTGTTTCAGAGCCAGTGGTCTCCCACTCCAGGCTTGCACCTGGTCACCTGTACGACCGGTGGGGGGACTTTCCTCACGGATAGTCCGCGGCAGCCGGTCTTCCTCTGCCACCGAACCCATTGAGTGTCTGAGAGGTAATAAGAGTGTTGTGGTAAATTGTGCCAATTGGCATTCACACCGACAGGGAAAATGAACCCAATATTTCTTCTACATCAGTGGTAGTAGGGGCATTGATAATAGTAACTGTTTTACTAGTAGTAGAGATAGCAAATGCATCTTCAAATGGTCCGTTGTTTATTACCCATAAGGTTGTTTTATTATTAGAGCTACTCCCTACTTTGATTGCTTGATGGGAATCTAAAACTTTAGAATATGCATCATAGAATTCATCAGCGTCAGTGGGGGTATCCCATTTTGTTGTCCAGATATACCCATACTCATTCTGATCCATTTCGGATCGGTATAGAGGGAGTAACTTGTCATTTCCCCATCCTACAGAAGGTTGACTAGTATAGTTAAATGTGGGGAGGGGTTTTAGGTCAGATGTGTTTGGAGGTACGTTGCGAGAACCCCAAAAATTGTTAGTATTCAATATAGCTGCACCGTATTCGCGGGATTGGTGCCAAAACATTGAAAAGATACTAGCTTCACCTACAGTATCGGCACCATCAATGCCATAATTGGAAAAAGATTTCCAGACCCCACCATTTTGGCTGGGAATTCCCTCTACGGGGAAATTTATCCCAAGAGGGGCTGGTTTATCTTCTGATAAATGGATAATTTGTTCTGTAGAAAGTGGAGGGGATTTGTATTTGGCATGTACAGAATCCCAGCCATCTTGGGATTTTAGATAATCCACGTAAGTCGCCCCATCAGAATAAGGATGGAACAATATGATCAACACTCCAAAATTAATTGGTGCAGGAGGGGTAGTTATTTCAGAATTAGACGTATCTATTGTAAGTTCGGGGGGTTGAACACACTGCCAGTCCTCCCAAATCACTTCTTCTAAAAGAGAATTATTACGTACGGATATAGATCCTTCACAAACTTGATCGTAGTACCATTCTACATACATTGCCGCCCCTTCTACGAGGCCTTTTACAGCCAGTTGAGTATCTTGAGTAAGTTGAGGAGATGATTCGTCTACCGCGTCCAGATGCCCCTCTTGATCTTGTAAAGCATGGACCAACTCGTGGATAAGTACATTTTCTGCGATTACGGTGAGGCCATTGTCAAATTCATTGACAATTACAATTTGTTCATTGAAATAAATTCCGGCAATACTTTGTCCAGATGTATTTTCTAATTCGGATTCTGCTGATTGATCTTCTCCTATTATAAAAAGTGCCTCCCATACTTGGTCATTCCATGCAGAATGATCAGGTTCGCCATCTTCAATTGTTGTGATGGGTTCGGCGTCAACAGAAGTAGTATTTGTTTTCATGAACTCGCTTGTGGTGGTCACATTGATGAGGATAAGTTTGTCAAATTCTAAATCTAGGATATATTCAGTGCGTGCATGGGCCCGGGATATATATGGAAGGAATTCATCATCACTTAAACCGTCAGATTGGTCTATGGAGATTAAATCGTAGTGATAGTATCCATTTTCAAACCCCACAGTATCGTATGCTTGAGAAGTGGGAGAAACTGCAGAATCTTGGACATTATAGATATTAGAAATGAAATCTAGTTGATTCGTTTCGTTCCAAAAAAAAGCAGGATAAACTATACTGGTGATTAATAAAACTACTAAAATTACAGCAATGAGAGAATATTTCATTCAATGGGATCCTCATGTAGAGGCTGCCCACATTCAGGGCAATGGTTATCTTCGTAGCGAAGTTTTATTGCAGCTCGCCGTACATCACGCATGATGCTTGAGATGCGATCTTCTGCATCTAATTCATCATTTAACGATAGATCTATGCTTTCAACCTCTAAAAGAAATTTAGCAACTTCGGTTGATTCATACATTAAATCGTCTAACTGATTTGCAGTGATAAAACCCGACATGGCACCGTATAGAAACGTTGCTCCAGACTTTTTTATTTTCGCTTCAAAAGCATGTCGTGCTTGGTTGACTGCTTGTGGAGAGTAGGGTTTGGTCATGAATGGGACCAATTCAGGTAAATGAGTACCTATTTTAGTCATTTCAATGCCGGTCGCGGTTCTAAAATCAGAGCACAGGCGTGCAATTGCCCATTCGCGAGCGGTGATATAGGTTCGATCTCTGAGAAATTTATTTACCCGATCATAACTTGCTCTATCGATTTTGCTGAATCGATCATACGTACGAACGTCTTCTGGAATTGAGGAATCAGAGGCATTTTCGTGAGAAAAATTAACTTCTTCCAGCTCATTCTCGGGTGGATCTTCAGCCATATTTTTTATTTAAACGGCAAACCAAAAAGAGTATCGCTAGACGGTGAAGGATATTTAGCATCGGTGGGACTTTATTGGCTCGAGAGATGAGAAATATATATGAAAGATGAACTTATCAAAGGTCAGGGGATAGATCCGGAAAGAGCATCTCTATTGCCAGGAATGGGATTCTTCATCCCAGAATCGGTTTATCGTGAGCAGAAAGAAAAAGAGCTTGAAACTTCTCTCAAAGGGGCAAGATTAGTGGTGATTACAGATTCAGATGCGGATGGTTTGACCTGTGCGGCCCTTGTGCAGGAAGATCAGGAGAATGCGATATGCATCCCAACTAGTCCTTACGATTTGGGGGACTGTTTTAGTCGAGTTGCCAGATATATTGAGCAAGAGGTCAATATATACATATGTGATCTCTGTCCAGATTCGGTTGAGGAAATAGAGCCAGGGTTGAGAGAATTATGCGGGAAAACTGATTTTATTATTTGGTGTGATCATCATCGGTGGGACAAGAACATATATGATTTTGTGGAGTCTCTAGGAGTTCAAGTGGAGTTAGGAGACTCGTCCGAGGAATGTGCCGCGGATGTGGTATTTCGTGTGTTAAATGAAGATTTTTCTGAGAAAATGAAAGAGTTAGTAGAGGTTACTAGAGATCATGACTTATGGCTGTGTGAAGATGATCGGAGTGGATATTTGGCAGATTTTGCTATGTGGGTACCAGTTAAAGAATATATAGAAGTTGTCCGAGAATATGGCGCGGATTTACCAGAAGTTATAATATCGTTTTTAGAAGAGAATAGAGAAGAAAAAAATGACCTGATTAGACGTGCCATAAATCGTGCGGAATATAAAAAGATAGGGGAACATACAGTGGGAATAACATATGGGAAATGTTCTCAGAATGAAGTTGCAGAAGGTATTAGGAAGGAAGGGGCGGATGTGTGTATGATCGTGAAACCGACAGGAGGAGTCAGTATCAGAGGAAGTGAGAAATTTGAAAGGTGCCATGAACTTGCAAGGATGTTTGAAGGGGGAGGGCATCCTAGAGCCGCAGGTTGCATGCCAATTGAGTTCTCAGATTTACTTCATTATGCCAATCATTGGATAAGCCATGGGGAAGAAACGAAAAAAGTACTAATTGAAGCTTTGGAAACGATGATAAGAAATGAGAAAGCAGAGGGATAAAAATTTGATTAAGCGGCGTCTTCTTCAATTCCTTCTGTAGAATTGACTAGATCTTCTATAGAGAGTTTTCCTTTATTCGATATTACGGTGTTGATTTGAGAGGTTTGTTCAGAGATTTCTCGGCCCCGTACAGTTATGCGTTTTCTCTCGCCAGACCGGAGAGAATTTTTTTTCTCAGTTTTATCTGTGACTAATATTTTTCGTGTGGCTGGGCCTTTTATTTTTTTACTGATTTTACGTCCGGTAACGTCGGAACCCCCGGTTAGAAGCAAAGTGGATCCATCGAGGCCGATTAACTTTCCTTCAATTTCGTCCCCGATTTCCTTTCCTATGAATCGATTGGCTTCTTTTCCCTCAACTGTGAACTGATAGGATTTACCAGTGCCGGGATCCCCAACGACTACTTGAAATTCTGCCATATCGGGACGAAGACATGCTTTGCACAAAAGGACATCGATGTGCGCTGTGGGATGTGATATCGGCTGTGTGTGTATTGAGAATTAGTGGCCATGGATTTAGTAAATTTGTCAGTAGCGCGAAGACAGATAGGCCATGGATAAGAGTAGAATGGATGCAAGGCTTCCAAGAATGGAAACACCCCAGAGACCATTTATTCGCTCGTAGAATTTTTCGATGGCAGATGCTTGTCTTTCATAGCCATCAACGTCGCTAGATAGATGGAGCATGTAATTCTCGAAATGAGCAACATAGGAGATTCCATTTGAATCGATTATATCGCCTTCGCTTACAGCAAGAGTGGTAGTCTTTGGAGATGGCCAAGAAACTATTATAGTTTGGTCAGATATATCGGCTATGAGAGTGGGTTTTGAATTGTAGTCAATAGCATCCCCAACGTTTAATTCTAAGAGTGTTGCGGGGCCGTATTTATTGGTTAAATAATCTTCTTGAGAGATTAAAGAAGGTTCGGAGGATTCGTTTGTGTCTGTTTGAATGATTACGTAAGTTTCAGAATTAATAGTAACTGTCTCGGCATCGCCTATTTGCCGTACTTCAGTTAAAATGAATGTTGAAGTTATAGAGTCAACATTAGGAATAGGACCTACTAAAAATTCAGATTCGCCTATTTTGACCGTATCATATTCTTCCCACGTTTCGGTTTTTATAATAGATTCATCTGTCCACTCTAATTCTGCGAAATCGCTAGTCACTGCAGCTACTGTGTAAATTTTGTTGTTTAAGGAGGCTTGATCGCCTGATACGTAAGAATATTCAGGACTATCAATTGTTATTACTGGTGCTTCTACTGCACCTATAGTTGCGTAAGATCCGGCTGCAAGAAGGAGTAATAGCGCCGCATAAATAGATGCAGTCCGTCGTTGCATGGCGAAGAGAAGAATGCATCTCGTAAAGCGGTTTCTTTTCGTTTCGAGATCTATTATCTATCGTGGATGGGACCTTGCCGATCTCGTAAATGTCCGGATGGTCGGTGGTTATGTGCGGAGAGGATTTCAGAAATGATGCTTGTAGCAATTTGGTAAGGGGAACCACCACCAATATCAAGACCGATGGGCGTGTAAATCTTATCGGTATATGGAGAGAGGTTTGTTCCTTCTGTTTCAAATTCTGAGAGCATCTCTACGAACCTCTCTTGAGGGCCTAGTAGACCTATGTAATTAACGGGAGTAGAGATGAGTTGTTCAAGAGAGAGACGGTCGTCGATGAAATTGTGAGTCATAATCACGACATAGGTATTATTATCGAAGTTAAGAATAGAAGAAATAGAGGTGGGAGAAGAGTAATAGAAGTGATCTGCACTGGGAAACTTTTCGGATATATTAGTTCCTTTTCGAAAGCTGATTATGCTAACCGAGAAACCATTTATTTTTGCTACATCTACAACAGGAGCAACATCGTTTCCACTTCCGACTATAACGAGTTTGGGAACTGGGAGAATGCTATCTATGAAGACTCTAGCTTGGCCACTAGAAGTTTCGACATTGATCGAAGTTGATTTGCCTTTTTTGATCAAAGAGGGTATGATTGGTTCTACTTCGTTCGAAAGCCAATCGGGGAAGTTTTCAGAGGGGTTAAGCCCAGTATCTTCATCATAATATGCTTTAGTTCCAAGAGGGACGTCTCCAGATAGTACGGTTACAACTCCAATGGGTTTTCCTTGGTCTAATGAATCTAAAATAGTTTGATAAGAAGAGTCGATTTTTTCGAGTAATATATCGATGACGCCATTACAGCCCACACCTAGCCCCCACATATCATCTCTGTCTTGCATTAGATCATAAGTTTGAATAAGAGGATTACCTGTTGCTAAAACCTTAGATGCTATATCAAGTACTTCTCCTTCTAGACATCCAGCAGTGATGTTCCCTATACCAACTCTATTTTCAGATACGACCATTTTTGCCCCGGGCCGTCTATATGCGCTTCCTTCTACACTTACGATATGAGCTATAACTGCCTGAGAGTTCGATTTTCGAACTCTTCGAATGGTTTCTAAAATTTCTGATTCGGGAGCGCCCCAATCTTGATCGTTCATTGTTGTTGCAAATGTTTTGTAGAGCTGTATCGCTTTCGGAGGGGGGGAGAAGCGTATTATTTTGGCAAATTATCTATTGCGGCAATAGTAGCTCTTTTTGCATATACACCTATCAGATGTTCTCGGTATTCAGCTGAGGCTTGTAGATCTTCCATCACCATATGGTCCTCAATGCCTTCTAGGGCATACTCTGCAGCATTAATGGCAGATTCGTGTGTTGCTGGTGAACCGATTAGTGCATCTTCAACCCCAGTGAGACGGGTGGCATGATCTACGGCGCCGACTACTGCTACTCTTGCAGCATCGATGGATCCGTCTGTGGAATGCAAAACTACTGCAGTTCCAATTATAGCGTATCCAGAAGATGGGCTTGGTTTTTTAAGGTAAGAACCAGTACTGTTTCCTATGTTTTGAACTTCTATTTTGGTTAATATTTCATCTTCTTCGAGTGATGTTTCATATAAACCGGTGAAAAAATCGTCTTCTTTGATCGTTCGTTTGCCATCAGGCCCACTGACATGTAAAGTTGCTTGAGATGCCAATATTGCAGCAGGAGGGTCGCTCGCGGGGTCATTGTGTGCTAGATTTCCACCGAGTGTGCCCATATTCCTAACTTGGACATCTCCAATCAAACTGACTGCTTCTGTGAGTACGGGACAATTAGCTTTAACTGTGTTATTTCGAGAGATATTAGCATAGCGCTCCATGGCGCCAATACAAGTCGTCGTTTCAGTTTGTTCGATGCCGTGTAGTTCTTCGATATTATTTAGATCTATCAGGATATCGGGTGATGCCAAACCTGTCTTCATCATGGGTATTAGACTATGCCCACCGGAGAGAAATTCAATCGACTTTCCACTGTTTTCGGAAAGTAAGTCGAATAATTCAGACAGGGTGGTTACTTGGTGATAATCGAAACGTGACGGATACATTTATGCAGCCCCTCCAGAGCTAAGTTCTGCGAGTTTCTTGGCAGTGGATTCGATCGCATTAACTATGTTGTGGTAGCCAGTGCACCGGCAGAGGTTTCCTTCCAATCCTTCACGTATTTCTTCACGAGAGGGGTCGGGGTTATGTTTGAGGAAATCTAGTGCAGTCATCATCATTCCAGGGGTGCAATATCCACATTGAAGTCCATGTTCTTCTTGGAAGCTTGCTTGAATGGGATGCAATTTTTCATGTTGAGCTAGGCCTTCGACGGTGGTGATGTCTGCATTGTTGGCTTGCACGGCTAGAATTGTACAAGATTTCACTGCAGCTCCATCTATATGGACTGTGCAAGCACCGCAAAGGCTAGATTCACACCCCACATTTGGACCTGTGTAGCCCAACTCATCTCGGAGTGCATGGATCAGAAGTCTCCTCGATTCAATAATCAGCTTATGTTCAGTTTTATTGACGATTAGGGTTATATCATGCACACTCATATTTTTTTCTCCATACATATATTCAGAAAACATACCGTCAAGAGTTTTTTGGTAGGGCTCCAAGGAATATTTGAAGAAGATGTCTAATCAAAAAATGGTGACACGGACTCAAGCTAGTTTAAAAATAGCGGCTGTGCGTGACCAATTACTCTCAGATAGATCTACAGAATCGATTGCAGTGGATGCAATTGGTGGTCGTGTTTTAGCAGAGTCCATCATATCAGAAGTGAACCTTCCCTCACAAAATCATGCGACTATGGATGGGTATGCGATTAATTCGAATGATAAATATCCACTTGAACTCGTTGATGTAGTTTTTCCAGAGGATTCTCCTAGATCTATTTCTCCGGGGCAGGCGGTTAGAATATCCACAGGTGCGGTCCTTCCGGTGGGGGCAGACGCGGTATTAAAACAAGAAGATGCAAGTGTAGATGGGAAAGAACTAGTCGGAGATGGAATTTCTAGTGGGACTTATGTATATGCGAAGGGAAGTAATGTAGCTGTTGGCGAAAAACTATTTGAAAATGGCACGCTTTTGGCGCCTAAAGATGCGATTTTATTACTAGATATAGGGTATAAAAATGTCAAAGTTCGTTCTCCGTTTTCGGTCGGAATTCTAGCTACTGGAACAGAAATTTATGAAGGAAAACATGAAGATCTAGATTCGGCTATGCTTTGTGGCCTAGTAGCTTCGTGGGGGGGAAATCCAACATATGAGGGTAGTGTTCCAGACAAATACGAAATTGTTGAAAAACGGATCGAAGAGCTCTCGAAAAAATATGATGTAGTAATAACCACAGGGGGAACAAGTGTGGGGAAAAAGGATTATGTGGTAAAGGCTATTTCAAATCTTGGAGAAATTCATTTTCAAGGGGTGTTGGTTCGTCCGGGGAAACCAATTACAATGGCAAGTATTGGTAGTTCAGTTGTTTTTGCAGTACCAGGAAAACCAATAGGGGCGTATACAGTTTCAATACTGTTTCTTCGTCCATTTTTTGTAGGATTGGAAAGGTTTCCTACAATTGATGCGGAGCTTTCTTGTAGCTTAAAGGTAAGCAGAGAGGGGTTCGAATACATCGTACCGGTCGTGTTTGAAAAGGATGGAGAAAGGGTAATACCACTAGGACATGTAGATTCCCCATTACAGATATTTGATGAGATTTTTAATTCTAGTGTGTTGTCATCTAGTACTCGGGCAGTTCAAGCGGATGGGTTTTTCATAATGGTGAACGATGTTGAAAAAGGGAGTATTGTCAAAGTCGTCCCTTATACAGCAATAAAATGACCATATCAGAACAAATAAATCACAGTGTTTTGGGGATATTATTAGCAGGAGGAGATAGCTCTAGATTTGGGAAACGAAATAAGCTTTTTATTGAAATAGAGGGGCGATCTATAATCGAAATTGCCGCTCAAAATTTAATTGATTCGGGAGTAGAATCTGTAAAAGTAGTTACCGGATATCAGGAAGATTTGGTAGAAAAAGAACTATCTCATTTGGATATAGAATTTTTATATAATGGAGATTGGAGAGTGGGCCAATCGACTTCAGTACGGAGGGGATTGAGAGCCGTTTCAAAAGAAGAGGCCGTATTATTTGCTCTTGGAGATATGCCATTTGTGAAAAGTAGTAGTATTGATAAACTCATTTTTGCCCAAGGGGATGGAGAAATTGGAAAAGTATTTGTTGCAGGATGTGGAGGAAAAAAAGGAAATCCAGTTTTGTTTAGATCTTCTGTATTGGATGCCCTTGAAGAAGTGCTAAGAGGAGATGAGGGGGGGAATTCTTTTATTCAAAATGTTGGAATGAGTCTAGTTGAGACGGGTGATAAAGGAGTCCTATGTGATATTGACACAATTGAAGATTTAGAGAATGGCTTTCTGTTTGAAGAATAGGAAATTACAAGTTAGAGAGATAAGCATAGGGCCGGATTTGAACCGGCGTATATCCGCTCTGCAGGCGGACGCGTAACCACTCTGCCACCTATGCGCAGGGTCATGTTTTCGCCTTGAATAGTTAACCATTGTGATCAAGTATATAGAAAAAAAGCGCCGCTGTCGCTAGAAGTATGGAAATATGAATGGAAAGGCAGCGAACGACTGGTTATATGCGTCGACAGGGTACTTAACCTTCCGCCGGGACGAACCCAGCACGTACTAATCTTACACCCCTCAGCACATAACCGAATCACCCTTTCGGGCCGGATTTCCCAGAGGCTCGCGCACTCCAGTACTCAAGGGAACGTAGGCGGGCTTATCTTCCGTGTTCGGGATGGGTACGGGAGTTTCCCCGCCACTATGGCCGCCTTAATGCCGACTTGCGGAATTGAACCGCTTGAAAGAATGCAAGTAAATAGCATTCTCAAACTCATCGAGTTAGCTTGGCCAGTGTCGGTTTTGTATTATATATAACGCACAACCCAATTAGCGACTGGACCTATACGATAATTCTGGATAGATCATAAATGTTGGCTTCGTCCGATTAGTATTCGCGGGCTAAACACCTCGTTGCCTTGGTGCGTACACCCCAAATCTATCAATCCTGTCTTTTACAGGTGGACTCAAATGGTGTCTCTTTTCCAGGTGAGTTTCGAGCTTAGATGCGTTCAGCTCTTACCCCTTGGTGCGTAGCTGCCCGGCACTTGCTCTTTCGAACAACCGGTACACCAGTGGCACCCATCCACAGTTCCTCTCGTACTATGTGGACGTTCCCGTCAGACACCTCACACCCCCAATAGATAGCAGCCGACCTGTCTCACGACGGTCTAAACCCAGCTCACGACCTCCTTTAATTGGCGAACAACCACACCCTTGCCCGCTTCTGCACGGGCAGGTTGGAGGGAACCGACATCGAAGTAGCAAGCCACCGGGTCGATATGTGCTCTTGCCGGTGACGACTCAGTTATCCCTAAGGTAGCTTTTCTGTCATCTATGGCCCGCATCGATCGGGCACACAGGTTCGCTAGACCGCGCTTTCGCGTCAGCGTTCCTTGTTATGGAGAACACTGTCAGGCCACCTTTTGCTCTTGCGCTCTTCTCCGCATTTCTGACACGGATGAGGTGACCTTAGGGCGCTCTCGATATCTTTTCGAGGGCGTACCGCCCCAGTCAAACTGCCCAGCTACCGTTGTCTTCTAAAAGAGTGAGGGACACGCTCAACGACGGGTAGTATTTCACTGTTGTCTCGGCGACGCGCTAGCGCGCGCACCTGTGTAATGACTCCTACCTATTCTACACATCGTCGATCATGCCCCAGCGGCAGCCTGCAGTAAAGCTCTATAGGGTCTTCGCTTCCCCTTGGGGGTCTCCAGACTACGCACTGGAAAGTACGGTTCACCGGGCCCAACGTTGGGACAGTGGAGCTCTCGTTGATCCATTCATGCAAGCCGCTAATTAAGCGGCAAGGTACTACGCTACCTTAAGAGGGTCATAGTTACCCCCGCCGTTGACAGGTCCTTCGTTCCGTTGAACCGGAGTTTCAGATACCTGCACTGGGCAGGATTCAGTGACCGTACGAGTCCTTTCGGATTTGCGGTCACCTGTGTTGTTACTAGACAGTCGGAGCTCCCTAGTCACTGCGACCTGCTCCTTCTCGGAGCAGGCATCCCTTATTGCGAACGTACGGGACTAATTTGCCGAATTCCCTAACGTCGGTTATTCCCGACAGGCCTTGGCTTTCTCTGCCTGGGCACCTGTTTCGGTTCTGAGTACGGACATTATACTTGCCTTTTCACGGGCTCTAGGTTGAAGTGAGTTTCCCTATCCCGACATTCACCCGCTTCGTGCCATTACGGCTTCCACGGATTTCGACGGTTCGACCGGGCGATGGCCCGGCTCACTCTGCCCCAAAGCGTCAGCTTTTAATGTATAATGGCATTGGAATATTAACCAATTTCCCAATTTGTCTTACTCGAGTTACGATAAGACTTAGGACCGGCTAACCCTCAGCTGATAAACATTGCTGAGGAACCCTTACCCTTTCGGCCATCAAGATTCTCACCCGACTAACGCTGCTACTACGGCCAGGATTTTCATTTCCGAACGGTCCACACGAGCTCTCGCCCGTGCTTCCACCCGAACGGAACGCCGACCTACACGATCACCTGTTAAGGTGCGGCTGGGTCTCGGGGGTGGGCTTTAGCCCCGATCATTTTCAGCGCCTCGAATCTTGGCCGGTAAGCTGTTACGCTTTTCTTAGAGGATTGCTGCTTCTAAGCTTACCTCCCGGCTGTCTTGGACCCGAGACTACTTTTTAGTTGCACTTAGCCCACACTTTGGGACCTTAACCCAGCTCTGGGTTCTCACCCTCACGGTATACAAGCTTACCCCGTATACCGGACTCCCCACGTCTACGGCGTCTGTAGGTTCGGAGTTTGACAGGGAGGTCGACACCTTTCGATGTTGAGTCTCCCAATCAGTCGCTCTACCCCACAGACTACCTCAATGGAGGTCATGCTACGACATGTTTCGGTCGGAACCAGCTGTCTCCGGGCTCGATGGGCCTTTCACCCCTACACATGGGTCACGGGAATGCATTGTAAGGCAATACCCCTAGCAGGCCTCCACGCAGCTTTCGCCACGTTTCACCTTGCCCACGCGTAGATCGCCCGGTTCCGGGTCGTATCCAATCGACTCCCCGCCCTTGTAGACGGCGTCCCTCGCTCGAAAGCTGCGGACATGTTGGTTTCCCTATGCCTTCCCCGATAATCAGGTTAAGCTCGCCGAATAGATACACTCCCTGGCTCATTTTTCAAAACGCACGACAGGACACCGGCTCCTTTATGACTCCTACTACAAGGTCGCCCTTGATTCGTTCGTCGTAAGGCCTTTTGCGCCCCACCGCTCTATCGCCACTTGATTTCAGGTCCTATTTCACCCCCCTTCTGAGGGTTCTTTTCAGTATTCGCTCACGCTACTTATTCGCTATCGGTCTCGAGACGTATTTAGTCTTGGCAGGTCGATGCCTGCCGTATTCACGAGGGATTTCCAACCCCCGCTATTCAGGTTCTGACACACACTATACTAATCAAAGTTACGGGGCTTTCACCCTGTGTCACGCTCCGTTCCAGGAGACTTCACGTTGAAGTTCTAGTGTTGATAGTCAGTCCATACACCACATTGCCCGAAGGCTTCGGTTTAGACTGTGTCGTTTTCACTCGCCGTTACTAACGACATCCCTGTTGGTTTCTTTTCCTGTCGGTACTAAGATGTTTCAGTTCCCGACGTTCCCTATTGCGCGAAGCAATTGTGTAGAGATTCTCATTCGGACATCCCGGGTTCTTAGCCTCCATGCGGCTCCCCCGGGCTTATCGCAGCTTGGCACGTCCATTCATCGGCGCTCGAGCCGAACCATTCACCAAGTGGCATTGTAGCCACGTTATAGATACTATCTGTACTTATCATACAGATCCAGTTTTCGCCTGGGTGAGCCCAAGAATAGAACTTTATTTAAATTCCGTTCTTGGACTCTGGCTCTCACCACGACCCTAAAAGGGGAAGCGGGTGAGAGCCATGTGCGTATAAATGATCTTCATAGAATCGTCCTTAGTGTGAAGTGGACGTACTCAGATCCTTCCTACTCTCGATTTCGCGGAGTAGTGCATGTGTTTGCCGTGATTGAAATTGAACATCATGTGAAATTCAACTTTCTTCGACATGGACCCACTGGGATTCGAACCCAGGGCTTCTGCCTTGCAAAGGCAGCACTCTACCGCTGAGTTATGGGCCCACCCTTCATTCTGAAAGAAGGGACGCATAAAATTATAGACAGTTCCTGTAGTGCCCGATCAGCCCCCCTGTATCTTGTGGGCCAGGCATATAACCTGGTCCCGTTCAATAGGAGGTGATCCAGCCGCAGATTCCCCTACGGCTACCTTGTTACGACTTAAGCCCCCTTACGAAGTCCAGATTCGACCGCCTAAGGGCGGCCTCATCCAAACCTCACTCGGGTGCTTTGACGGGCGGTGTGTGCAAGGAGCAGGGACGTATTCACCGCGCCCTATTGAGACGCGATTACTACCGAATCCAGCTTCATGAGGGCGGGTTTCAGCCCTCAATCCGAACTAAGACCGGGTTTAAGAGATTGGCTTCCCCTCTCGGGGTTGCATCCCATTGTCCCGGCCATTGTAGCCCGCGTGTAGCCCAGTACATTCGGGGCATACTGACCTACCGTTGCCCATTCCTTCCTCCGCCTTAACGACGGCAGTCTCTCTAATGTACCCAGCCATCACATGGATGCTGCTGGCAATTAGAGATGTGGGTCTCGCTCGTTGCCTGACTTAACAGGACGCCTCACGGTACGAGCTGACGGCGGCCATGCACCTCCTCTCAAGAGCTCGAGTAAAGTCATTAACTTGACTGTCACTGCAATTGTCGGTACTGGTGAGATGTCCGGCGTTGAGTCCAATTAAACCGCAGGCTCCTCCGGTTGTAGTGCTCCCCCGCCAATTCCTTTAAGTTTCATCCTTGCGGACGTACTTCCCAGGCGGCTCGCTTCACGGCTTCCCTACGGCACAGCAAAAGCACGTAGCTTTCGCAACACCTAGCGAGCATCGTTTACGGCTAGGACTACCCGGGTATCTAATCCGGTTCGAGACCCTAGCTTTCGTCCCTGACCGTCGGGTCCGTTCTTCTGAGGCGCTTTCGCCACCGGCGGTCTGTCTAGGATTACAGGATTTCACTCCTACCCTAGACGTACCCCTCAGATCTCCCGGCCCCAAGTCGAACAGTTTCCCTCGAGAGCCCACTCGTTGAGCGAGTGGATTTACCGAAGGACTTGTTCGACAGGCTACGGACGCTTTAGGCCCAATAATAGTGATCATCACTCGAGCTGCCGGTATTACCGCGGCGGCTGGCACCGGTCTTGCCCAGCCCTTATTCGTGTATCTTCTTACGATATACAAAAGCGAGGACGTTATGCCCTCGCACTCGGGGTCCCCTTATCGCGCTTTCGCGCATTGTAAAGTTTTCGCGCCTGCTGCGCCCCATAGGGCCTGGAATCTTGTCTCAGATTCCATCTCCGGGCTCTGGCTCTCACCACCCGTACCGATTATCGGCACGGTGGGCCGTTACCCCACCGTCTACCTAATCGGCCGCAGTCACATCCTATGGCACCGGAGCATTTCGTACTCACTGCATTCCAGCGTAGGAGTACTATCTGTTATTACCCTCAGTTTTCCGAGGTTATCACAGTCCATAGGGTAGTTTATCTACGTGTTACTGAGCTATTCGCCACGGGTCTTAACCCGTTCGACTAGCATGGCTAAATCGGACCCCGATAGCAATGACCTCTGGCAGGATCAACCAGAATTCCCAGACAATTAGTCTGGGTTGACGAACACTGTGTTGTGTCCTCCATTTTTTTGAAAGTTGATATTCAGAGGAACTGATCGGGATTCACCGAAACTGTCTAAGTGGGAGAAAAAATATCTCCCAAGTTTCGTATTATGCGTTAACATCAGATCTTGTCTGTACGGAATACCGCAGGGGCAAGATCCTCACCTCGTTTTGCTTCTTATGATGAAGCTCGGACCTATTATCTCAATTGGGTGATATTAAACCCACCGGATCTCCCTCATGCATTATGTGTGAGAATGACTAACAACGTTAGAAGATTGAAAGATGGGACTACTTATGAAAATAAAACGTAAAAAAAGATCTTTAATGAAGATCTTAGTCGATGCGTTCGATGCCTTTTTTAGAAACGTTTGCTTCTTTTAATTTACTAGGCATCCAACTAGGAGAATCGGGCGGGGCAGTGGTCATCCATGCCCATGCATCGTAAATATGCACTTTGTTTGTTCCCCGTTCTCTCATCCTTATTTCTACGCGTTTAGCGCCTGCTTCGTTGTCACCAACATCGTCGAGTCTTCGGCCAGCTTTAAGGGCTGCTTGTCTTGGTGTGTTGCCGCTAAATACACTTGATTCGTTTCCTGCTCTGTCTTGAAGAGCGAAATTTCGCTTTCCATCTTCACGTACCATGGTTTGATTCCACCATGAGGACGATGAAGAGGGCAGGTTATAAATATATCGGAAAATCTGGCCACGGATCGACCACATCTTTATATAGTAGGCCTTGTAAGGAGGTGTTTTTTGGTTTTTTTGACGCAAAAGTCAAAATATTACGCTAAAATGGGGTTTTGAGGGGTTAATTGAGAGGATTAAATGAAAGAATTGAGTGGTAACTCAAACGCTGAAACGGGGAGTTCGATCCCATGTAGATTGAGGACCTCGGGGTGTATTTCTCCAAGAATTCCTTTAGGTTCTCCATCGATGACGATAGAGGCAGTCCTGCCCTCGATGAAAGTGGGGTGAGAGATAGGAAGAGTTTCGAGTCTTTTATTGAATCTTTGACAAAGGACTTGTAATTTTGATTTGGATTCTTCGTAAGAGGCTTGAGAATGTGTGATAGTAGCTGCTATGGCGTAATTTTCTCCCACCCTCGTGTCCTTCGTAGGGTCTACTTTTGCTGTGAACCCGATCTCAATTAGATTTTGGGGATACGCACGGTGAGTGTTGTTTTCTAGTACCATTAAAAGTGAAGGAAGTACCCATGTCCGGATGATTGTGTACTCTGCAGAATAGGGTTCAAGTATCTCAACTGGATCGTGAGATCCATATGCCTCTATGCCGTCTTTCAATTTCATTTTAGAGAAATTCTCAGTTTTGTTTGTTAAATTGAAATTAAGTAAATCTTCAAATCCGATCCCAATTAGGACCTGCCGTATAGCTCGTTCTAAACTTGAATTTGCAGTTCTCCCTCCTATCGTTGCTACCGCAGGATAACGTGGTTTGAGTTTATGGAAACCATGAGTCCTACCGATATCATCAATTATGTCAAGGGGGTGAAGAACATCAACTCGGTATGGGGGTATAGTGACTCTATATTGAGATTCTTGATGGGGGATCTCGCCTCGATAGGGGGGTACGATGGTTTTGCCATCTAATCCAGAACGTTCGAGTAGGTCAATTACATCATTGGGAGAAAGGCGGGTGCCGAGAACTTGTTCTATCCTAGCATGATCAACGTTTTTAGTATCAAGAGAGAAATCTGGTTTCCGGACTGTGCTATCAGGCGTTTGGATATTGATTTCCTCGAGAGTTGCCCCGTGGGCTTCTAAAGCATAACAAATAATGTTAAGCATTCGGTCGATGGTCCATTGGTCGGTGCCAGTCAGTTCAATAAGTAAATCTCTAGAATCAATGGTTACTTCGGTGCGAGCACTGTTGATTATGGGGGGTAATGAGAATAATCCAAGATCATCAAAAAAGGCGGGGAATTGTTGATCGCCATCTACAAGTTTTGTGTACTTTTTGCCAGTTGGGTGAGATTCAAGTACCTGCTCAGGGGTTAATTCTTCTTTGAGTCCTAGAGGGACAAAAGATGGTTCTGAAGGAACAGTTCCTCTATACGAGATAGAAGACATCCCATCTAAGGTTTCAGTGGTTTTGATCATAGAAAGATCGTGTATACCAATAGATCCTTTTGCTCTATCCCTACCGATTGTGTCGTGAAGCTTCTCTTGTAATTGGATAAGAGATTTCAAAATAGAATCATCTAGTTTGATTCCACGAACGATGGCACCAGTGACATAGGGGCGTTTGTGGGGAATGGGATGGCGTAGGAAAATGGTCCAATTGGGGGGATTGAGCTGGGGAATGAAAACTCCCCGATCTTGACCATAGTAATATCTCAAAGATCGTGCAATTCCTTCAATGGAGAGCCGATCTAATCTGTCAGGTGCGAACTCTAATTGGAAATTTCCATCTTCGTCTTCCCCATTGAATTCAAGACCCAAATTAAATAGATCTTCTTTTAATTTTTCATTAGTAGCATCCACACCAGTCATTTTTCTTAAAAGATTTGGGTGGAGAATTACAACGGGCATTAGTAAGATACCCCCGTGGATCGTAATAATTGTAAATCACAGAGGGTTCCGTGAACATCTCGTATATCTTCGAAGCCATACATTAGCATTAGGAGTCGCTCGAGGGCTAACCCCCATGCCATGACGTCACAGGTAATTCCGAGGGGACGTAAGACCTCGTCTCGGAAAAGACCAGAGTTCCCTATTTCGATCAGTTTTCCTGTTCGAGGGTGTTCTCCAAAAAGTTCGAAGCTTGGTTCGGTGTAGGGATTGTAATGGGGTTTAAATTTGAGATTGGTTATTCCAAATTGGCGGTAAAATTCTGTGAAAGTGCCCATAAGATCCCTAACCGATAAATTTTCTGCCATGACCCACCCTTCAATTTGGAAAAATTCAAGTAAATGAGTAGGATCTAACGTGTCGTTTCTGTAGACTTTTTCCACAGAGAAAAATCTTTGAGGGGGTTCGAGAGGACCTATTGCTTGTCCTGAGAGATATCGCATGGATAGAGAAGTTGTATGGCCACGGAGACCGACTCTAAGTGCAACAGCTTCCGACCAAGGGGAATGGTAACCGTCTCCATCAGTTCCAACGCCATCGAGGTGAGCGCTTTGTACTTTTTTGACTAGATCGGGAGGTAAATTTTGTGCAGGGGATACAGAAAGTGCAAATTGATCCCAATGAGTTCTTGCGGGGTGGTCTTGCGGCATGAACAAACAATCATTGATCCAAAATTCTGAGTCGACATGAGGACCTTCCATTTCTTGGAACCCCATGCCGACTAGTGTGTCTTTGACTTTCTCGGCGGTTTCACGAAGGAGGTGTACTCGTCCTCCTATGTAAGGTGCTGCTTCGGCCTCGACGTTATATGTTGCATATTCTAGGTGTTCCCAATTGCCTTGGGACAGCATCTGAGGCGTAAGGCTAGTTATGCTTTCAGATATTTGCACGCCTTTTTTGCGCTCTGAGGCTCCTTTTTTAGTTAAAATTATAGATCGTTTCGTGAGTTGGTTGATGTTTATCAACCCCCGCGATTCGAGTCTTGCTATTACTGATTGGTCAATTTCTGTGCCCTGATTAATGGATGTAAGAGCAACTTGTTCGGGATCTGATTGAGTGTCAAAGTCACGAGAAGATACTATTTTTCCTTGATTGATTGTGCCATAATCTTTTCTGGCATAATTTGATAGTGCCACACTGACTTCATTTTTATCGAGAGAAGATTGATCAATGGCTTGGGACAGATCAAATTTGGTTCCAAGTTCACCCAGTAATCGTACGGCCTCGTAAAGTCGTAGTTCGGGTAAAGAGTGTTGTAAGTAATGAGATCCTTCGTCCGTGAGTGAGAATTCAGAAATGGAATGAGTGGTTATTGAGATTAATCCTTGTTCTTCTAATGCGAATGAAGCACCTGATATGTATTCGAATTTGAGATTGGTTTCTTCGGAGATTTGATCGAACGTTTTCTCTTCAGTGGGACTTATTGTTTCGAAGACTATTTTTTGGTTTTGTGGGAGTTTGATCGTCATTTAAGAGCTTTCCTCGGGATTAGAGATGTTAAAATTTAATTTGTCCAATAATGGTTCAACTTCTTTTATTTTTTGTTGATAATCCTTTAAGAATTCTCGCATTAGATTTGCTGCTTCTTCTTTACACTCTCCACAAAGTCGAGTTCCATTTGTGCATTCTTCGTAGACACGTTGCGCGTAAGAATCGTCGTCTTGCGTCAAGAGATAGGCATATAGTTCGTAGACAGGGCACTTGTCGGCTTCACCTCCCAACTCACGTTGAAGTTTCGCGGATTCTCTCCCGCCAGTTGTAGATTGTTTTACTTTTTGATATCCACTTTCGGGGTCTTCAAACAAACTGATATGGCTATCAGGAATAGAAGAAGACATTTTGCCCCCGGTAAGACCACTCATGAATCGGTGATATAAAGATAGAGGTGGGTAGAACCCATATCCACCGTGTTCGATCTCAAATTTCCTCACCATGTTGTCGATCTCGTCGTAAGAGGCGTCGAAGACGTCTATGTGTTGTTTGTATATTTGTTTATTCTCAGATATTCTAGATTCTAACTTTTTGAAGAGGTCGGAAGTGGCACGGTGATTAATTACTCTGACGCGGGGATAAAATTCCTCTTTGGAGGCCTCTTTAAGTTTATTGGTTATGGTGGTGAGAACTTCACTTGGCTTGTTTTCGTTCGCAATCCAATCTGCTACGTCATTGCAATGGAGTGGGGTTTTCGTAGGAGATAACTTATCAAATGCTGTTTCAAGATATTCGAGTTCCATTGGATCTGCCTCGAAACTTGCGTATGCTTCTGTGATGGAAAATAAACGCAAACGGGACGCTAGATCTCTGGTTAGTCTTATGTGAGGATCTTGATCGGGACCTACGGGTATGATAGTGGGTTGTGGGTGGCCGAGTTGAGGATAAAGGATATCAGCGGATTGTATCAATACACTTTGTATGTGAGACAGTTCTGTGTTACCAGAAAAACCATAGATGGATTGCATCTCAGAAAAATTAGTTTCGATTCCAAGTTCAAACGCCAAGTCCCTAACCTGTCTATTTTCAGATTGTCGGTAAATCTCTCCGGTTTCTAAATTGAAATCGGATGCCAAGAGAGCTAAAACATAATTTCTAGCGTGGCCATCTATTTCACTCCAGCTCAATTTTCTAGCTGCGTGTGCTTCGAGGTCGGCTATTATTCCATAGGCTTTTGCTCCTTGTTTTTGATGCCAAACGATTTCATCGAAAACCATTTTGTGGCCAATATGAGGATCTCCGGTTGGCATGAAACCTGAAAGAACTGAAAACGGGCTTTTGGAATTTATTGCTTCGAGGATGGATTGATACCCACGGTGGCCAAATATTATTCCGCGGCGCATTAGATAATGGGGGTGGGAAATATTAGGAAGAAAATGCTCGAATTTTGAGATTCCAAACTGGGTGAATAGATCATTGTAATCTTCGATGGTTGATGACCCCCAAGGGTCAATAGAAATGTGCTTGTTGTCCTTACTAGATTTGTTATTCATGGTGTCACCCTTTCCACCAAGACCCATCGGATATTACTACTCCCATCTACAATTGCAAAAAGTGTTCGTTTTCTAACACCTGCTGCAAGGCGAACATTTAGGGATAGTTCTTTAGTTGAAAAAATATGTCCACTTTTGACAACTTTGACTAGATACTCAGAATGAAACATGTTTTCATCAGTATTGAAATCTTGGTAAACTCGAAAATCGAATCCAAATTTAAATCCTGTTTTGGGTATCAATCCGCGCTCGCGTAAAGCCGTGTAGACAGATAGCCTGTGGTCGAATAGATCGCCTTCTATGTTTCGTCCTTGGCTCAATACATCTCCATCTATAGATAACGATCCACAATTACACAAATAAACAGCTTCGACTAGAGAGAGTTGTATATGAGGAGTATTGGGTATGTGTTGCCCAAAAAATCCGTCTTTGTGAAAAATGGGGTCGGGATTTTGGAGTAATACTTTATCGGTTAGTAGTATTCCATGAGAAGGGGGTGGAAGGAATTGTTTTTTTCCATTTGGATTAATTTCGGTTGTGTTGAAATATGTTAATTCTCCTTCTTCATCCACAATTGCAAGAGCGCACTCTCCGACAAGTTCATTTTCGGGGATAGTGGAACGCTCCCCGATGACACGTAACTCGTATTTAATAACCCCTTCAGGGGGTTTGGTTCCCCGTTCATAGACTATGAAGTCTATGTTAGCACTAGAAATATTGTTTGAAGTGCTAGCAGGTGTTAGATGAAATCCCCTAAACCGGAGATCTAGATATGTGGAAAAGTGTGCAGAAAAATCTGGTTTCTGTGCCGATACAAATTGTATAAAATCCATTCCATCAACAGTGTTGAGATCTCTGCGAAGTAAAAGATGTGCAGCTTCGACTGGATCGAGTTCAATTTCGTTGTCTTTTTTTGGAACACCATATCCTCTTGAATCGTGGAAACGTTGTTTTGCGTCTTCGCCTACAACTACGACGCCGTTGGATAGGTGACCTTCCATATCCAGAAATACACTGCGGTGGAGAAAGCCGCTACGGTAAATGCTTATCCTGCTGATAAGATAGCATGAGCAAAACGTTGGAGAATTGGTTAGAATTAATATTTGGGAAGGGTGGCACGGTGATTTTGGATAAAGAAATGCAGGTTGTCATGCTTGCTGCTGCTGTTGGAATGGCAGGTGTATATATTGTAAGTCCCATCGCGACAGAAATGACTCTGATATTTGAGATACCACTAGTGAGAGCTGGAGAACTCATAACTGCATATACAGTACCTTCCATAATTCTTGTTCCATTGATGGGGATGCTATCAGACAGAATTGGTCGGCGCCATGTCATAGCGTTTGGATTTATTGTTTTTGGTATTGCAGGAGGTGCCATCGGATTGGTAAATGATTTTTCCACCGTTCTTGTTTTGCGGGTGATACAAGGGGTAGGTTTTGCTGCATTAATACCAGTTAGTGTGGCGATGATAGGGGATTACTACGCAGGTACTCGGGAAGCTACAGCCCAAGGCGTCCGGATAGTGGGAATGCAATCTGTAGCACTTGTAGCCCCATTGGCCGCAAGTGGCCTATTGATAGTTTCATGGAGAGCCCCATTTATCCTATATTTTGTTGCTATTTTTGCGGCTTGGTGGACTTGGAGGGTACTACCACCAGATATCAAAGTTGTGCGGGAAGCGAGGGGGATCTACATATCCAAATTATACAAATCCATGGTTAGGTTGGACATAGCCGCAGTGAGCGTTTCATTTGTCATTCGGTTTATGATGTCTTTTGCATTTTTTGCATATGTTTCATTATTAGTTCTAGAAAAATTCCAATACGGGGCGTTCGAAGCAGGAGTGATTGTTACAAGTTATGGCATTTTAACGCTTATCGGGGCGGCTCAATCTGGTCGCCTGATGGCTAGATTTGATCCATTGATTTTGTTAGGCATTAGTTTGCTCGCGACAGGAGTGGGACTGGCAGCGATAGGTGCATCTAGTTCGTTTACTATGTTGATGTTTGCGTTGGTTATTTTCTCAGTGGGTGCAAGTGTCAGTGCACCTATTCAAAAAAGTCTCATGGTGCGGTTTTCACCTCCGGAGCTTAGAGGTGGTACTATTTCTACTGCAATGGCTGCTCAAAGTTTTGGCCAGGCAGCAGGTCCATTTTTGATGGGGATTTTACTCTATCGTGGGACGGTTTCAATTGCTTTTGTGAGAATTGGGTTGGTTTTGGGAGGGATAGGTCTGATTCTTGCATTTATTATTCGTTTTGCGAGGGGCAGGGAGACTTCTCTATTTATTTAAAGTACCTATGCGTAGGGTCTTCCATGAAAAAAACAAATTCGTCACCTGCGATACGGGATTTTGAGTTTGAAGGGAATGTGTATAAGATAGCATCCTTGAAAGTATTGGAACAAGATGGTCTTTGTAAATTAGATAGACTTCCAGTTAGCATTCGGATTCTTCTTGAAGCTGTTTTGAGAAATGTAGATGGAGAGATAATAACTTTCGAAGATGTCAAACATGCGGCTTCGTGGGCGCCTGAAACTCCTGACGTAGAGGTCCCATTTAATCCATCTAGAGTGATACTACAGGACCTGACAGGAGTACCTGCTGTGGTGGATTTAGCAGCGCTTAGATCGGCTGCCCTTAGAGCGGGAAAGGATCCTTCAATCGTTGAACCTGCAGTTCCGTGTGACTTGGTAATTGATCATAGTGTCCAGGTGGATTTCTTTGGGTCGAAAGATGCATACGAACGTAATGTTGCGATGGAGTACAAAAGAAATGGGGAACGGTATCGTGCGCTTAAATGGGCACAGCAAGCATTTTCTAGTTTTCGCGTAGTGCCCCCAGGGACGGGGATTGTACATCAAGTGAATCTAGAATACTTAGGTCAAGTTGTTCACTCACGTTTAGTGGAAAATGATTTGTGGTTACTTCCAGATACGCTTGTGGGGACCGATAGTCACACCCCTATGATTGGGGGAATTGGAGTAGTAGGATGGGGAGTGGGAGGGATTGAAGCAGAAGCTGCAATGCTCGGACAGCCCATAACCATGAAACTTCCAGAGGTTGTTGGAGTTAGGTTGACGGGTGAATTGCCACAAGGGGTTACAGCGACAGATTTGGTCCTATATATAGTAGAAATTCTAAGAGATGTAGGAGTAGTAGACAAATTTGTAGAATTTTTTGGCCCAGCTATTAAGACATTGTCAGTCCCAGATAGGGCCACTATTTCGAATATGGCTCCAGAACAAGGAGCCACTATCAGTGTATTTCCAGTGGACGAAGTGACGCTAGAGTATCTTCGGTTAACTGGAAGAGATGAAGAACACATTCGATTGGTTGAGGCATACTTAAAAGAGCAGGGATTATTTGGAGAACAAGAGCCAGAATATACAAAAGTCGTGAGACTTGATTTATCTACAATAGAACCTAGCCTTGCCGGGCCAAAACGTCCACAAGATAGGGTTTTACTGAACGAGATGAAGAATCACTTCGAAGATTTACTTGAATCTGAAATTGGGGAAAAAGATACATTAAAAGGAATTGTAGTTGAGTTAGAAGGAGGACGGACTTCCTCGATCGGGCATGGTAGCGTGGTGGTAAGTGCGATTACTAGTTGTACAAATACATCGAATCCAACGGTGATGGTAGCGGCCGGACTTTTGGCTGAAAAGGCTGTAGAATTAGGTCTTAAAATGCCACCTCATGTTAAAACTAGTCTAGCACCAGGGAGTAAAGTTGTTACAGAATATCTGAAAGAATCTGGTTTGCTCGTACCGCTCGAAAAGCTAGGTTATCATGTGGTGGGATATGGATGTACAACGTGTATCGGAAATGCAGGTCCACTACTTGAAGGTGTAGAAGAGGCCATTGATGCGAATGGTTTGTGGGCAACAAGTGTTTTGAGTGGTAATAGAAATTTTGAAGCACGAATTCATCCGAAAATTAGAGCAAATTATCTTGCTAGCCCCCCACTTGTTGTGGCGTATGGTCTTGCAGGTAGAATGGATATCAATTTAGAGACAGATCCACTTGGGAAAGATAGAGAAGGGAACCCAGTTTATTTGGCTGACATTTGGCCTAGTAATGAAGAAATAAACAAAACTGTGAGAGAGAATTTGAATCCTTCCATGTTCCAAGAGAAATATTCAGAGGTATTCTTAGGAGATGAAAAATGGGAAGGTCTCTCTGCACCAGAGGGAATGAATTACGAGTGGGATTCGGAATCTACATATATCCGAGAACCTCCATTCTTCCAAGAATTTTCTTTAGAACCACCAGGGACTAAAGACATAAAGAATGCACGTTGTTTATTAGTTTTAGGAGATACTATTACAACTGATCACATTAGTCCCGCAGGCCCGTTTGGATCTAGTGTTCCTGCTGGCATTTGGCTCTCGGAACAGGGGTTATCACCATATGAATTTAACACGTATGGATCGCGCAGAGGGAATCATGAGGTGATGGTGAGAGGCACCTTTGCCAATGTTAGAATCAAGAATGAATTGGTCCCAGGAACGGAGGGAGGTTACACGTTGGATTTCATTTCCCAAGAAATTTCAAGTGTGTATGATGCGAGTATGCACTATCAAGAAGAAGAAGTTCCACTTATTGTCCTTGCAGGAAAAGAATTTGGAGCAGGTTCTAGTCGGGATTGGGCGGCAAAAGGATCAGATCTATTGGGCATACGTGCGACAATTGCAGAAAGTTATGAAAGAATATTTAGAGATAATTTGGTCGGAATGGGGATACTTCCACTTCAATTTGAAGAAGGAGAATCGCGGATATCATTGGATCTTGATGGGACGGAGAAATATAATATAATAGGATTGGAATCTGGAATAGAGGTTGGCCAAAAATTAAAAGTCATTGCAGAGGATGCAAATGGGAATAAAATAGAATTCTCAGTTGTAGCCCAAGTGAATACTCCCGCAGCGGTGAAATATATCGAACATGGTGGTATTTTGAACTATGTTCTTCGGAGACTTCTTGCGTGAGGAGTTAAGCAAGAACATAAAGGAGATCTAATCTGTTCTATTGGTGGTTCCAGCGAGTAATTCTAATATTTGTAAAACTCCAGAATTTCCATCTTTTCCCATGCCATTTTCGACCATAGATTTGTATAGTTCGTGTGCCACCATTGTCTGAGGCATTGGAGATCCAAATTCTCTGCCAGAATCTACTGCGATGCAGAGATCTTTATATTGATATTCTGCGAAAAACCCAGGGGTAAAATCTCCTTTTATCATATCTGGAGCACGGTTTGTAAGTGTCCAACAACTAGCTGCACCCTGTGAAATTGCAGAAATGACAGAATTCAAATCTGTCCCTGACTTCTTTGCTAGAAGTAGCGCCTCACTGACCCCAACCATTTGAGATGCAACGATTATTTGGTTGCAAGCTTTGGTTATTTGGCCTGCGCCATTCTTTCCGCAATGGGTTATTGTGGCCCCCATTGATTGGAAGATGTCCATGTGTTGATTTAGAAGGTTTAGATCCCCCCCTACCATGATAGAAAGAGAACCATTGATTGCACCTTCCTCCCCACCAGAGATAGGGGCATCAAGTAAAGAGACACCCGAATTGTTGAGTGTTTCTGCAATCTCCACGGTGACTTTAGGAGATATTGTGGAACAATCTATGAGTATACTTCCATTTTGAAATCCGTCGGCTAGACCTTCGTTTTGGAAAATTATGTTGGAAACTGATTGAGAATTGGGCAAACAAGTGATAACTATTTGTGCGTTTTCTGCGACTTCTTTTGCCGTTTTTGCAGAAGTTCCACCAGATTTAACTAATTCTTTTAATCTAGGTTTAGATCGATTATAACCGATTACAGAATACCCTGCATTTAATAGATTTTTTGCCATGGGGAGGCCCATTATTCCTAAACCAACAAACCCAATTGATTGTGTCATGGCAGATAACATATCTCAAAACATAAAAGCATCCTCTTGTCGCAAATGTTACGTGAGTTCCTTACAGAGAGAATTGTATGAGACTTATGGATAAAGTAATTATTGTGACAGGTGCTGCTGCGGGATTGGGAGAAGCCATGACGACTGGTTTTGTTAAAGAAGGAGCAACGGTTATTTGTGGAGATATAGATGGGAAAGGACTAGAAAAATTGAGGGAGAAGATCAAAGGAAGGGGAGAGGCCATTCCTGTTATTGCCGATGTAGGAAATGAAAATGATGTGGAACGATTGATTGGAATCTCAGAGGAGTTTGGAGGGGCAGACGTTCTAGTTAATAATGCGGGTGTAAAACAACTAACACTAGTGGGCGAGGAATACTCGGTTGCAGAGGTTCCTCTTGAGTTATGGGATGAAGTGATGAACACCAATTTGCGTGGTTGTTTCTTGTGCACTAGAGCTGTGCTTCCGGGCATGTTAAATAGAAAAAAAGGGAGAATAATCCATATCACATCGGGGCATGGTAAAAAAGGGAGAATCAAAAGAAGTCCATATGTTTCTTCTAAGTTTGGAGCGGAGGGTTTTCATTGGACTTTGTCGTTGGAACTGAAGGATACACCTGTGGATTCATTGATATTTACACCGCCGCCAGGAGGGGTCAGGACCAGCGAAGCAGCTTTTGTAGAAGACCCTTTAAAGAATATGAATCATGATCCAGATGTGATTATAGAACCCATGATTAAACTTGCAAATGGTGACGGGAGAAATGGTGGGAGATATCGGGGTTTAGGAGATGGGGAGGGATATGAAGAAACAGATTATATTTTTGAGAATTAAAATAAATCTTCTTTACGATCTAAGATGGTTGCAGGACCCCCCACGTGCCACGTTTGCGTCTCGATTTCGAGATCAGATATAGAATCCGAAATTTGGGAAACATATTTTTCCCTCGTATTAATATAAACTGTTGCACCGGTATCAGTTGAAAAGTATGCGTCTGCGCCACCTTCTCTCAAAATGCGAATATTTTCAAAAATAGACAGTGTTTCTGGCTTCCAGTAAATCCATCCTTTTGGGCCGGTCATGGTGGTTGCAGCTAAGGAAATAGAATCCAGTTCTGCAAGTGAAAATATACCATCAAAATCTCCGATCTCTATTGCATCAAGTGCTTTGAATATTTGAGATTCTGCGTATTTTACTCTTGCTTGGAACATGTGGCTTTTAGTAGCTTCTACATGAGCAGATTCTGTTTCTTTATGCGCAGGGACAATTGCGACAATGATTCGGAGATCATCGTTGAAACCATCGTCTATACTATATGATTTACATTCAAGATCGTTTTCACTCGAACGTAGGATGGAAAATCCCCCAGTAACGGACCGGGCTGCGGAACTAGATCCACGTCTAGCGATAGTAGAAATTTCTTCCAAAGAAAGGTCGAGATTTGCCGCTGTTGATAATGCCAAAGCAGCAGCTGCGAAGCCTGATGAAGAAGATCCAAGTCCTATATTAGAAGGGAACGAATTTGTACTTTCGAGTTTCACATGGTGAGAGATATTTCCCAATTCTCGTACTCGATCTACAACTGCTTTTACACGTTCGGAAGATCGACCTTGGAGATTTTTTCCATCGATAGAATATTGATCAGATTTTAAATTTGGATCAAATTCCACAGTAGTAGTAGTGCTGCTTGGGGCTGTGCAAACACTAATACTATCGTGGTAGGGAAGCCTGAGTATAGAATCGCGCATTCCATGATATTTTATGAGTCCTTGGATAGGATGGGCTCTTGCAGTCGCCTTCATGGAATGAGGCGTGCATGTGATGAACTTAACACTCTCGATATTTGACAGAAGGGGTAAGTTTTTGAATTGGGCATGGTTAGGAGGTGGAATTTATTTTTTTGAGTAGCCAAGAAATGGCAATTAAAATTGCTAGCATAATTGCGCCGAGAGTGCCCAATATCCCTGTGATAATAAATCCTTGATCGGGTCCGACTATAGACGCAGGGTCCAGATTTAAAAATGGAATATTAGATAATGGGATGAATAATTCGGGGTGGGTAGCAACATAAAGGAAAAATAAAGGAGATATGGTTTTTCCCAAATTTCGGATCCAAGAACCGATTGAGACTATTCCGGCCCTAATATCCCGAGAAGTGTTTTGGGTCAGTAGGCTAGTTTCCAGGCCTGCGGCGAAACCCTCCGTTATGCCATAAAGAAGGCCAACGAATAAGAAAGAAATAAGAGAAGTTGCAAGACTAAAACCAATAGAAACTATCCCTATGAAAATCATACCAGTCAAAACTATATATTTGATCTGAAATCTACTATTTGCTAGACGTTTGACTTGAGTTGCTACTGCTGCTAGTCCCAGACTCATCATGCTGAAAACAAGGCCTGCCTCTCCAGAAGACATACCGTATTTTAATACCATGAATGGCAAGAATGTGTAGACACCATATTTAATGAAGAATCTCATGAAAACCACGGCATATGAGATTACCACAGACCAATTAAAGAGGGCATTCCATAATGAATGGAAATAAGCAAAAGAAGTTGTACTATGTTCTTTTTCTTCAGTTCCCATTTCTGGCATGTATTTGAGAGTATATAGTCCGGCAGGTATGGCTATGAAGAAAAACAAGAAAGGTAAATTCCAAGCTATCCCACCCAAGAGTCCTCCTGCGACGGGATAGAAAAATTTGGCTATGTTTATAGAAACTACTCTCAATCCCTGGGACCCTACTTCGAGATCTTTTTGTTTGGAAAATATATCACCAATGATGGTACCAGTCATGGGCATAATTCCACTGACCCCAATTCCCTGTGCAAATCGTAACCAAAGTATTGTTTGCATATGGTCTGTGAAAAAGATAGCAGTTCCACAGATACCGAAGAGTAATAGAGAAACGGCGAGAACTATTTTTCTTTGGAAACGATCAGCTATGAAGCCCCAAAGTGGAATGAAAATTAGAGCAGGAAATGTAAACCATGCTATCATATTTGCCATATCCGTTTCGGTCATTCCGATTTCTAAAAACATTAGAGGAAAAACGGGAGAGATAAATGTCACACCCATCATGGAAAGTGCACTCACCCCGTAAATAAAAGATACAGTTCTGTCGAATTCAGGCTTGTCTTTAAAAAAATTTTTTAAAAGAGACATGTTGAATGTATGTTAATAATATTGTTAAGTAATGTTAGGTATGGGTTTAAATTGAAGTAATAAAATGGATGAAAAAATAATTATTAATACCCAATCGCAATCCCATCTCTACGGGGATCTGATCCACCGATGAGAGTGCCTTTTTGATCTGAGTAAATAAATTGTCCACCTCCGAAATGTTCTCTTGGATTAAAGAAAAGATGTTCTTCTAGGACATCGTGCCCTTTTTTGCGTAGTTCAGCAACGGTGCTATCGGGGATTCGACTGGTTTCTAGGGCAATTTTATTTCCATTTATCCATCTAAATCGAGGGGCATCCATTGCGGCCTGGGGGTTGAGACCTAAGTCCACCAAAGATAGCAAAACTTGTAGATGTCCCTGTGGTTGCATAGAACCACCCATGACACCCCAAGATGCCCTGAACTCTCCATTTTTTCGGAGCATTGCGGGTATGATTGTGTGGAATGGTCTTTTAGTAGGAGATATACAATTTGCGTGTTTTGGGTTTAGGCTGAAAGAACATCCTCGATTGTGAATTAAGAAACCATTTGAAGAGAGTCCACTTCCAAAAGCCATGAAAATACTGTTGATAAATGAAACCGCATTGCCTTCGCTGTCAACGACAGAAATGTAAATTGTATCGTTGCCATTGGGGCCTGCTTTAGGAATATAAGAACGGGCAGAGTCACCTATTTCTTCGGCACGTTTTTGCGCATATTTTTTTGATAGCATTTTTTTGATAGGGATATCTACCATGTTTGGATCAGAGATGTATTTGTGCCCATCTGAAACTGCTATTTTGAAGGTTTCAACGAGAGTGTGGATCCGGTCTGGATCTGTGATAGAAGAAGGAAGATCAAAGTTTTCTGCAATGTTTATTGCTTCGAGTGCTATTAGACCTTGGCCGTTAGGGGGGGCCTCAAGTATATCGATGCCACGGTAATTAGTGCATATTGGATCGCACCATACCCCATTATGTTCTTCGAGGTCCGAACGAGATAAAAGTCCCCCGTCTTTCCGTACAATATCGACCATATCTTTTCCCAAGTCTCCGTTGTAAAATTCTGAAATTCCATGTTTGGATATTAGCTCAAATGTATCAGCTAATTTCGTATTGGAAAAAATATCCCCGGGGGCTGGTGGAGAACCACTAGGAAGATAAGTGAGCGCGGTTTCGGAGAAAGGTGTAATTCTATTTGAAGCAAAAGACCATTGCCAAGAAATATATTCACTTACGGGGAAACCATCTCTTGCGTATTTGATTGCAGGTTCAAATGCTTCTGAAAGAGAAATTGTCCCATACTTTTCGAGTAGATCTTGCCATCCTGCTAGAGCACCGGGGACTGTTACAGCAAGTCCACCTTTTGTTGGCATTTTGAGTTCGTCCTCGGTTGGTTGAGTGTCGAGGTTTTGAAACTCGCTTTCTGTTTTCTGTTCAGAAGCGAGTTTTTGACATGTGGATAAATTGGCTTCTTCAGGGGCACCACCACTTCCATTATAAGCATCGTACTGATTATTAAAATGAACTATAGCGAACATGTCCCCCCCTATTCCAGACATGTGGGGTTCGACGACATTGAGTACTGCAGCGGCAGTTACGGTTGCGTCTGCTGCATTCCCACCGTTTTCTAGCACGCGGAGTGCGGAAAGAGCTGCCAATGGTTGACTTGTTGCCACCATTCCATTATTTGCCATCATTGCCGATCTTCGTCCAATGAATTGCCAGGGATAGCTGAATTTCATCTATATTGTATTTAGCACATACAGTTTATTAAAGTATACAAGTGAGTTTCGGGGGGAATTACTCCCACCCAGTATTCCCAAATTCTTGCAATATAAGATCTCCAATAGATTGTCCTGCTGCATCTAACACCGATTCGGAAAGGAGAATAGGACAATCTGCTCGGATCGCTATGGCGATTGCATCAGAAGGCCGGGCATCAAACGCAAATGAATTTGATTTTCCATCGACGTAACGTTGAAGGTAGATCTTAGCATAAAAAGTTCCTCCAGAAAGATCGTCTATAATGATTTTATCTAGGGCGCCTCCTAGTTCTGTTATGATTTCAAGTAACAGATCGTGAGTGAGTGGCCTCTCACTTCGTTCACCTTGTAGTTCGAATTGAATAGATTGTGCTTGGTCAGGACTGATAAAGATGGGGACATATCTCTCTTTGGCTGTTAAAATTACTACAGGAGTTGCCATTCCGGATTCGCACCAGCTAATTCCAATTCCGCGTATTTCTGCCTCGTGGTCCATAATACTTCATAGATACGGGAGGTAAAAAATCCTCGTTAGGTTTGATTGGGTTCAAGATTGGTAGTACCACTTAGTTTTCCATAGTAAGTCGGGGGTGGGTTTAGAGGTTTGGCCCAATCAATGGCGTTTTTGATGATCAACTGGATATCTTGGTTATGATATATTGGATGGGTTTCGTGTCCAGGTCCCAAGAAGAATATTTTTCCATTCCCTCTTTTCCAACAACATCCACTTCGGAAAATTTCCCCTCCTTCGTTCCAACTAATCAACACTAGGTCGTCTGGCCTAGGTATATCGAAGGGTTCGGCGAAGACCTGAGATTGTGGGAATTCAATATACTCGGAGGTGAGGTTTTGAACTATTGGGTGTCCAGGGTCAACTACCCAGACACGCTCGGTTTCATCCGCATTTCGTCGTTTTAAGCGGCACGAAGTTCCCATGAGTAATTGAAATGGTTTTGAGCGCAATGCTGAGTGAAGTACTATAAATCCCATTCCGTCTAAGACTCTTTTTACCACATATTCAGCTATGGAATCGTCTAATGATTCATTTTGATTATGAGACCACCAAAGTAGTACATCGGTTTGGTCTAATACCTCAGAAGAGAGTCCATGTTCGGGGGCATCTAGGATTGCAGTAGTAGTGACATATCCATATTCGGTGAGAAAACTAGCTATGAAATTGTGAATTCCAGAGGGGTAAAGTTCTTCCGCCAATGAATTTTTCTTTTCACAATGATATTCATTCCAAATGGTCACATTCACCATAGAGTAGTTGGTTATGGCGGGGGACGTATAGTTATTGGTTCGATCGAATGGCCTTTAGCAAAAGTTTTAAATTTGAAAATGATTTCACGCCCCCGTTAGCGATTTTTATGTCAAAAAGTGTTTTTGCTTCGGTAGGGGCATTGACGAAAAGTTCATTGAGCTTTGTTAGATTTTTTTCAGACGTATTGGATTGAGTGACCCAAGGAATATACGAAATATTTTTTTTCATGATAATGATGTGTTCAATGATAAATCCTTGTTCTTCAATCCAGCTTGTCCATCTATCTACAGTATGACTTTGGATATGAGTAGGGTCTCTTAACTTTTCGACTTTGTTAAGAAACGTGTTGAGAGAGGGCGTGTTTGGAGCTACATTATCTTCAAATAGAAAAACTCCAGAGGCATCAGATACCCTAGCTACTTCTGCGAGAAAAGAATGGGCGTTGGGAAAATGGTGTGCTGCAATTCTGCAAACAATGGTGTCAAATGAATTGTCATTGAAGGGCAAATGTTCTGCATCTGAGATGGCCATTTCCAAACTAGGATATGCGGATAAGGCAGTGCGTGCCATTTTGGGAGAGATGTCCGTGGCTATAACGCGGGAGGAGTTTTTTTTGAAAATTGCATTTGCAGTGTGCCCTGCTCCGGTAGCTATATCGAGTGTCAATTTTGAACCTATTGACCAATCAGATAGCATATCCAAATCATCGCCCTCTCGGTGAGTTTTACAAATGTGAAAGGAGATTGCTCTATTTCCAAAAGCGTTTGCGGTTTGTTTTTTCTGAGTGGGTTGATTTTCCATGGCGAAACTAGTTTCTATGTTTACTTTGTTTTCTGTTTAAGTATAGGTTGTGACGGTGTTTTTATTAGTGACAACCCGGTATTGTTTTCGTTAAGCGCTCGTTGTTAGATGTAAGAATAATGCTAGCTAGACAATATCTTAGAGAAAATTCAGAGATAGTAAAAGCTGCCATCAAAAATAGGAATATGGGGAGAGGAGAAGTGGTGAAGGATTTACTTCGAGTGGACGAAGAATGGAGGGTTGTGAAAGCCCAATGTGACGACCTCCGGCATGAAAGAAACAAGGTATCGAAGCTGATTGGAAATTTTAAAAGTAAGGGGGAAGATGAAGCTGCTGAGAAAGCCATACTCAAATCGTCAAAATTAAAAGCAGAGTTAGAGGGACTGGAAGAAAATGCTAAAAATCTAGAAGAAGAGCTAAAAAAGGGGTTATTAGAATTACCAAATATCCCACATGAAAGCGTCCCGGTAGGAATGGATGAATCGGATAACGTGGAGATTCGTCGAGTGGGATTTGAAAGTTTAAGAGAATTTCCAGAGGACATCATTCCTCACTATGATCTTGGAGCCAGATTGGACATAATTGATGAGATCAGAGGTGCAAAAACGTCAGGGTCGGGTTTTTATTTTTTGAAAGGGGAAGGGGCACGTTTGGAACATGCTTTAATTTCGCTTATGCTAGATATCCATAGAGAACAAGGATATATTGAACTGATTCCTCCAATTCCGGTATCGTCTGCATCCATGACAGGGACAGGTCAGTTTCCAAAATTTGTCAATGATGCTTATAAAATTGAAGGGGAAGATTTGTGGCTGTGTCCAACTGCAGAAGTTTCTGTGACAAATATGTACTCTGAAGAGATTTTACTTGATGAAGATTTACCAATAAAACATCAAGCTTGTACCCCCAATTTTCGGAAAGAGGCGGGGGAACATGGTACAGAAACTAGGGGAATTGTCAGAGTACATCAATTCAATAAGGTTGAATTGGTTAACTTTACTAGACCAGAATCAAGTTACGAACAACTTGAATTATTAGTTAATGATGCAGAAGAAGTGCTCAAGAAGTTGCAATTACCATACAGGGTAATTTCTCTTTGCACAGGGGATTTGACGTTTTCTTCGGCCAAAACTTATGATATTGAGGTTTGGACACCTATAGGGAATAATGAAGAGGAGAATGATGGTCGATGGTTAGAAGTTTCTTCTGCATCTAATTTTGAAGATTTCCAAGCGCGTAGGGCGGGATTGAGATATCGTCCGAAGCGTCATGAGTCGGCGGAGTATATACACACATTAAATGCTTCGGGTTTGGCACTTCCTAGAGTCATGGTTGCGATTCTAGAATATTATCAGAATTTAGATGGAACCGTGGAAATACCACATGTGTTGCGACCATACATGGGGGGATTGGAAAAAATTAAGGGTAGTGAACCGATTGGAGAGCGTGCAGTTGGTGCAGGTTTAAGAAACTAGATTTCGATTACTGTTTCGAGTAGTGAAGAGAGAGGACTGACAATAGTTCTATGAGGGGCCTCGATTGAAATTGACGTTGTGGGGGAGATATTTGAAAATCGTATCTCGGATATAAATTCTCCGTTTGTTTGGATCATAGTTGCCTCTACCTGTCCTGATTGTAACTCACGTATCCAGACGGTTTTTCCAGAAAAAGAAGGATCTGTCTTTCCATGGATGGTCCAAATTCGAGGTGCAGTATTCAGATTAGTCCCAGCCAAAGGATACCGTTTATCGTGCCAGTCCCAAAATCCATCTTGGAGCACATAAACATTTGTAAATCCAGAATTCAATAAGCTAGCCGCTCTTAAAGTAGAGAGGTGGAGCGGGCATCCGCAATAAGCGATAATCCTATCAGTCTTGGGCCAATTCAAGGTTGGATCAGAAGACCCGATTCCAGATGGCGCAGGGCTTAGCACAGATCCAAGTATATGTGACCGTTCGTACTGACTTTGAGATCTCGAATCGATAAATCGGGCATCTCCTCTTTGATGCCAATTATAAACGGTTTGGATAGGTGCTAGAGGTATAGTTTGAGAATTGACTTCCGCCACAGCAAAAGTGGCAGGATCAAAGGGCTGTTTAGAAGGGACTTGAGAAGGTAATGGAGGATATCCATCAAAGAGGTCTAAATCGGGCTCGTATTTATTTTCAGCACCTATGTTGATACATCCAGATAGTGTAATTCCAATTCCTAATAGAATGTCTCTTCTTCGCATTAATTATTTTTCGGGATAAGGAGATATCAAGTGTTGGATTTTTAATAGGACTTAGTGGGGAAGTGCTATCCAAATGGCCACGAGTAAAAGCGAGAATCCTAGTGATAAATTCAAAATACGTACTTGCCCAGGTGTGCTGAATATTTTACGAAGTAGTGTTCCGGCAAAGGCCCACGTGCACAGCGCTGTGAAACCTAATGTTGAATTGACTAAAACGAATAATATTTTTATGCCATACCCAGTTCCAAATTGAGTTGCAAAAGTGGTCATTAAGATGATGAAATGGATCCATGCTTTTCCGTTTACCAGTTGTAATAATAAGCCCGTAGAAAAGCCAAGTATTTGAGTAGATTCATCTGTTTTTAAAGGGGGAGAGAAGGCTATTTTATAGGAAAGATATGCAATATACAATGCGCCTGCATAGACTAGTATTTGAATTATGTTTGCATTTTGTTCGATGAAGACAGCACCGATTCCAATTGCAAGTGCTAAAACCGTGAATCCGAAAAACATTCCCATCATCAAGGAGAGGGTTTGGCGAAGCCCATGTTGAGACCCATGTGCAGCACAAAGTAAATTATTAGGGCCAGGGGAGAAAGTCATTGAGACCATGAATAAAGCCGTTGCGCTGAAGAGTGCCAAATCCATAAAAGAAAAAGGGACTGTACAGACAAAAAATTGAGGATTCGGAACGGATCTTTCTTCGATTCTTTTTTGGCACTTCTTAGCATAGAAACGTAATGTGGAAATCCATATCCGGTATGAAGGTGATGATGATCCATCCAAATGCACTGCTAGAAAGCTTGCACGTTTTGAATTAGCTAAATTGCACAAGAACAATAAGTCGACGCCATATGGAATAATCCTCAATCCATATTCCGAGACTGCACTATCTCCTGCAGATCACAGATATCCATACAGATTGGTGGCGTTGGATTGTTCGTGGGAAAGTGCTAGAGTTAATAGTTTTTCTATGAAAGGCATTCATCGAGCACTGCCTTTTTTGGTTGCGGCTAATCCGGTGAACTACGGAAAGCCGTTTAAACTTACGACTGTGGAAGCTATTGCTGCCTCTTTGTTTATTCTGGGTGAAGAAGAACAATCTAGAAATATATTATCTAAGTTCAGATGGGGATTAAATTTTTTAACACTTAATAAAGAACCTTTAGAATCATATGCATCCTGTTCATCTTCGGGGGATGTAATAAGTGTCCAAAAAGCTTACCTTTCTTGAATAAATGGTTGTTTGATTGTTCAGATAAGACTCGGAAGTTTTAATTGTAGTAGACTATATGTTGGGATATGACGCGTTTTGAACAGGCAGAAAAACGTATGTTGCAAAAAAGGATTTGCATGCGTTGTAATGCCAGAAATCCACAAAATGCAAAGTTTTGCCGAAAATGTGGGTATACAGGTCTACGAGTTAGAAGAAAAGAACGTCAAGCTGTAGGTTAATTTGGTTGTAAGAAGTTACTAGTATTATGACCTATATTTTGGCTTTCGTTTCCTAGCTCTAGTTAAAGCAGTAGTAATTACTTCCACAACATTTCCATGGAAAATGGGGCCATGACCAGAGTACATATTCGTTAGATTGGGAGAAGAATTAGATAGGATCGATTCTATACTGCATATTAAATCTTCGCGGGATCCACCAGGTAGATCGGTGCGTCCGAAACTACCGCGATTGGATGCACTGTCACTGTAAACGACCACATCTCCTGTAAAGATAGAATCAGAATTCAAGAATATCAAATGGTCTTTTGAATGTCCAGGGGTGTGGAGAGTTTTGTACCACTCATCGCCGATGAGTATTTTTTGACCATTGTTGAGTTTTGATGTTTGCAGAGGATGATCTGCGTGACAATATAATTCGGGTTGAAAAGCACCCATGATCTCATGCAAGGATCCGATATGATCGGGGTGTTGATGGGTCAATAGGATAGAATCTATGGTAGAAGTTTGGCGGTAGATTTTTTCCAGAGTATCGGGATCTGAGCCTACGTCTATGAGAGTGGTTCTTTCTCCAAAAATCAAATATGCGTTAGAAGTGAAAACGGTGGAATCGTGGGTTAGGTTGCAAACGTCCATGAAATTCAAGAAATATTTATCGAAGAGGATTCGGGGTATCGATTGGTCCAAAGTATAGCCAATATCATAATAATAACTACAGCTCCAGTGAAATGTATGGATTTTGTTGTTACCCAGATTATAGTAGAACTAACCCACATAGATAACATCATTAGATATCGTGCTTTTCGGGGGAAGATTCGTTCGGTTTCCCAATTATAAAGAAAGGGCCCAAAAGTTGAATGGGAGTACAAGTAATTGTGCCATTTTTCAGAACTTTTACTAAACGCCCAGGCGGCAGTGATTAGAAAAACAGCAAAAGGGATTCCAGGAGTGATAACGCCAACGTAAGTCATGAAAAGAGCTGCAAAACCAAGCGCCATGTACATGTATTTTTTCAAAGTAGAAGATTGTACTTCAAATGGAGAGATTTTAGAGGGGACAGAATTCATAAGCTACCAATACAACTACTATAGTATATGGAGAATATGAGGGGATCGGAAGTAATCTCATGCGAACGCTGCCCGGCCTTGGTAGCTTCACGATCTATGATTGTTAACGGGGATGGAAAATTAAATGCAGAAATGTTATTTGTAGGAGAGGGTCCAGGGAGAGAAGAAGATATAAATGGGAAACCATTTGTGGGTCGGAGTGGTTCTGTTCTTGATAAAAGTTTACAGAAAAACGGTATAGAAAGAAAGGACATTAGAATCACGAATTGTGTTCGCTGTAGACCTCCAGAAAACAGAAATCCTTCCAAGGAAGAACTTTATAATTGTAAGAATCACTTGCATACCGAAATTCAACTGGTAAATCCTAGTCTAGTTATCGCACTGGGACGGGTTCCATCTGAACATCTACTTCAAAGAAAAGTAAAAGTTACAGAAGAAGCGGGGAAAATAGAACTAGTAAATATTGCGGGCGTAGATCGATTTGTGTTGATTTGTATTCACCCGGCTGCGACTTTATATAATCCAAATCAAAAAATGATTTTTGAATCTGCAATTTCAAAAGCGGTAGAGTGGATTGAATCAAAAAGAACAGAGGAGAAATAGAACTAGTTAACATGCGGTTTCGGTGCATAATCTTTTTCTGGATTGTTAGTCTAATAGAATAAGTGAGAAGTTGACCGTGACTACTGTAAAAATAGCAATAATAGATTATGGATTGGGCAATTTAAGGAGTGTTAGAAAGGGATTTGAGCGTTCTGGGGGGGATGTGCTTGTTACATCGAACATGGACATCGTATCACACGCGGATGGTGTAGTACTGCCAGGAGTGGGGGCGTTTTCAGAAGGTATGGAAAATGCAGAGCCACTTAGAAAAAACATTATTGAAATTAGTGAAAGTGGGATCCCTATGTTTGGTATTTGTTTGGGAATGCAAATGTTACTGACAGAATCGGAAGAATCGGAAGGTGTAGGTCAAGGGGACGTTCAAGGACTAGATCTAATCCCCGGAAAGAATGTTAGGATTAGAAATGAAAAGGTACCACATATGGGGTGGAACGAATTGAAGATCGTACAAGAACATCCTTTTGTCAAAGGAGTGGATGGATTACATGCTTATTTCGTTCACTCATATCATGCAGTGCCGGATGATAATTCAGCGGTGATTTCGACTACAGAATATGGAGTAGAATTTGCCAGTATAATTGCTAGAGAAAATGTTTTTGGGACACAATTTCACCCTGAAAAATCTGGAGAAACAGGTTTGAAAATTCTTCGTAATTTTATTGAATTTTGTCAGAGTGTATGATTCTGAAAAAATTTCAAGAGATATTTTCAGGAGTGAGAATACTAAGGGCGATGATTAAAAATATAAATAAAAAGGAAAGTAATCCAGGTACGAATACTAGTGGCTCTGTTAAATTTCCCCCGGTGCTTTTCATTATAGCTAGAGATACACCGAATCCAACGGGGAGAGATAGGAATAGGGACCAGAAAATTTCAGATGGTTTTGTGTTTTGGAAAAATTTCATAATAAATCTCTGACTTCAGAATACCACATATCATGGTAATCGATACTTCCGGTTCTTTCGGCGAGATCTGCTGCTAATAAATGCCAGCATTTCTTATTCGTGTCGCTTTTGATAGTATATGCGGAACCTTTGCTAGTGCACATACCATCTTCCACAATATATTCGTCGTCGTATCCGACAACTACGGTGAAATCCCGGTATTGTTTGACCCGGTCTTCTTGGATGGCTTCGAGAGCCTTTTCTCCGCGAGTTCCATTTTTTTGTAATAGTGCCTCTACGTAAGTGTTAGTGGAGTTTTCAGGGGGTAATGGGTTGCCCTTCCGATTAAATGATGGCACAAGATATATTGGAGCTCTAGGGTAATAAAAGCAAATAACTTGTTAACGTTTCTAGATACAAAATGGCAATTAACGATAAGCGATGGATTTTCAGGTTGTGCCACGGACTGGAGTATATGTATACAATCTCAGAAGGAGGGATTGAAGCTACAGTTCCATCGGTGTCTGTATCAGGAAGGACTAAAGATGTGTTTTTCAATCCGAATATGGAGTTGAATAGGGACATAACAATGGCAGTATTGCGGGCATATAGGACAGAAGGAATTGATACATATCTTGATGCAAATGCGGCGACTGGAATAAGAGGAGTGAGGGCCGCGTCAGAAGGTTGGGAAGTGACACTAGTAGACATTGATGAAGATGCCGCCAAGCTATGCAAATCTAACTTAACTAAGAATGGACTATCAGGGGAAGTATATCAAAAGGATGTTAATATCATTCTTCGAATGAATAGATATGACGTAGTGGATATAGATCCATTTGGGAGCCCAATTTCTTTCTTAGACAGTGCGTTTCGAGGAGCACGTCGTTTGATTTGTGTGACCGCGACCGATACCGCGCCTCTTTGTGGTGCTCATTTCCAGGCAGGTGTTCGTCGATACAATGCCATTCCTCGGAAAACAGAATACCATGCAGAAGTGGGCATCAGAGTTCTTCTCTCTTCGATGGCGAGAATGGCTGCACAATATGACGTTGGAATTAATCCAATCTTATGCCACGCAACGCGTCATTATTATAGAGTGTATGTAGAGATAGAAAGGAGAGTATCAAAAGCAAATGAATCATTGGAAAAATTGGGATACTTACATCATTGTACTTCTTGTTTACATCGTGATACTCAAGAGGGTCTAATTGCGTTCCCACCTTCTGTTTGTCCTTCGTGTAAGAGTGCAAAGATAATAACTTCAGGTCCTATTTGGTTGGGAAATACCACTAGCAAAAGTTTTGTAAATAAGGTTAAAGGACATATAACTGAAGACATGGGTATGGCAAATAGAGCGCAAAAAATCTTTTCAAGATTATTAGAAGAACTAGATGTCCCTATGCATTATGATCAGCACAAATTATGTCGATTGTGGAAACTGCCAGCTTCTTCTATGGAAATGTTTGTTAAGCAGTTATCAGATGCGGGTTTTCAGGCTTCAAGGACTCACTATGGCGGGACTACGTTGAAAACAAATGCTACGGTTTCAGAAATATACGAAATTATAAAAAATAGTTGAGT
>Ga0066376_10000350_pt1 | contig 41669 bp, 41 predicted proteins | sample Knorr_S15_td_Bot_FD_77009 | JGI IMG/M metagenome (GOLD analysis project Ga0066376, IMG submission 77009) | Marine microbial communities from Southern Atlantic Ocean transect - Knorr_S15_td_Bottom_ad_5009_LV_A | ecosystem: Environmental > Aquatic > Marine > Oceanic | place: Southern Atlantic... | reverse complement strand
GTGCATACGAGATCACGACGAACTGGGGACGTGGTGAGCGCCGGCGAGGAGCCGCCCAGCGCGTTGAGGCACCACGGCGAGAGTTCGAGGCTTGCACCATATGGGTGACGCGTCGGATGTTGCCCGGCCGAACCGATGCGGGCTCCCCCGCTACCTCTAACAGGATCCCAAAGCCGTGCGACTGACTCCTACTCCTGCACGCTTGTCTTCCCTGCTGATGCTGCTGGCGACGATGTCCGGATGTTCGTCGTCCGAGGTGGCAGTTGGCGAAGCTTCGGTGAGCGTGGCCGGAGCCGACAGCATCACGCTTCGTTATCTCGGCGCGGCCGGTTGGGAAATCTCGGCCGGGTCCGAGGAATCCGGGGACCGCGTCGTGGTGTTGGTGGATCCGTACCTCACCCGAGCCAACTACTCAGGCGCGCCGAGTCAGGATCCGACTGATACGCGCCCGTTCTACACCCGTGCCGACACGCTCTTCAGTGACACCGATGTGATCGACGCCCAGATCGACCAGGCCGACTACATCGTGGTCCAGCACTCCCACCCCGATCACGTGATGGACGTGCCTTACCTAGCGCACAAGACGGGCGCGGTGGTGATCGGACATGAAAGCACGATCAACATCATGCGGGCGTACGGCGTTCCCAACCAACAGCTCATCACGGTCCGCGGCGGCGAAGACTATGACTTCGGAAACGTCTCGATCCAGGTGATTCCGAGTCTCCACAGCCCGTTGGGCGACAAGCGGTACTACCAGTCGGCGGTCGTGGAGGCAGGAGTCACGCGCCCACTGCGCATCTCGCAGCTCGTCGAGGGCGGCTCGCTGATGTATCTCGTGCGTCTGGCGGGCCACCAGGTTATGACGATGGGCTCCATGAACTACATCGCCCGCGAGGTGGAGGGGCTTCGTCCCGACATCGCCCTCGTGGGCGCGGCGCCCTCGCATCTGGAGATCCGTGACTACACGCCGCGGCTCATGGCGGCGCTGGGCTACCCCGCGGTGGTCATACCCACCCATGCGGACAACTTCCGAGTTCCGTACGGGTCCCCCACGGCATACCGCAACGAATGGGTCGAGTCGTTCGCGGACAAGGTTCGCGAGGCGTCACCCGACTCGAGAGTGATCATCCCGCAACATCTGGAGCCCCTCCGGCTATCGATGCGGTAAGGCCAGTTTCACCGCGACCCATCTGGACATTGCTGAGAGCAGGGTCCCATGCCGAGATTGAGGGCATGACCAAGCAAGCTCTCCTCACCGAAATCCTTCGCCTTCCGCCTGAAGAGCGCATCGAGCTCCTCGGGGAGGCCTGGGACACGATCGCGGCGAGCCCCGAAGAAGTCGCCATCCCCGAGTGGCACGTGCAGGAACTTGAGCGACGATTGGCGGCCGTTGATCCGGAGTTTGTCGCATGGGATGAAGTCCGAGACCGCCTTCGCCGCTCCAAGTAACCGGTGACAGTCCGCTTCCGAGCGGAGGCGGCGTCAGACGTGACGTCAGCTCGAGATTGGTATGAAGAGCAACATCCGGGCCTCTGTGCGGACTTCGTTCAGTCACTCGAGCAGGTCATGGCACTCGTCGGCGATCTTCCTGAAGCCTTTCCGGGATCAACTTTGAAGTGCAACACGGATCACACTTCTACCCTCCTCCCCCGCCTCCCCGACGTCCGTAGGGGTATCCTTCGAGCCTTGGCTGCCCGGGCGCCCAATCAGGTAGGTGAGCCCACGCGTCGCGATTCGGCATGATGACCATCGGTAGAGTCTGCGCGTCCATAACCGCTTCCTCCTCGATGACATCGTTCCAGGAGAGCAGCAACGCCGTCAGCGAGTAGACCTCGTCGGCGGTGAGCGTGCCTTCTGCGTTGAGCGGCATGCCGCGATTGATGTAGTCCCACACTGTCGTCGAGTACGGCGAGCGGATCGGCAGGATTCGCCCTAACGACCAGGAGTTGGCATCGGGTCCCCTGTCGCGTTTGATCAGCCTGGGAGCGCGGCGGCCTGCTCCATCCGCCCCGTGACATCGCGCGCATTTCTGCCGATAGATCTCCGCGCCTTCCGCAGCAGTCCCGCTCCCCGGGGGGAGTTCCTCTCCTGTAGGACTGATGGAGATGTCCCAGGCACGGACTTCTTCGGCCGTGGGGGTCCTTCCCACACCGTAAGTGGGCGACTGGGCAAGCAGGGAACCCGCCCCTGCGAGCATCAGAACCGGGAGAAGCTTAAGAGATCGCATTGTGTACGCTCCCGTCGCTCTCGATCCTCCACGGCTGAATCGAATTGTCCTGGCCTCTCACCCCACCCGACCCATCTCGGGGCCTCCCCCAGTACTCACGGACGTCAGCTCGCGACGGTTGAACCTGGCCGATTTCATCCGTGCAGCGCGACTGGAGCTCAACCTCCGAACCGTCCCAGTTCCAGTTGAAGTTGAACCGAGTGTGTGCCATGCGTTGTGGGGTTCCCTGAAACTCGGCGTCCTCCCAACTCTCACCGCCGTCAGTGGAAACCTCCACCCTGCTGACGGCCCCCCCACCGGACCAGGCCAAGCCGCTGATCTGGTAGAATCCGGCCCCTGGCAGCTGTTGTGCACCGGACGGATAAGTGATGACCGACTTGGGTCCGATCTGGTAGCTCAGCGCAGCGTCGGCGGGGTCCTGACGAAGGTGCCCGTAGTCGTTGTACGTCATGTAGAAGCGGTCGACGACCTTGATTCGCCTCAGCCACTTCACGGAAAGGATGCCTTCGAAGCCCGGAACCACGATCCTCAGCGGGAATCCCTGCTGGGGACGCAGCGGCTCTCCGTTCATGGCGTAGGCCACGATGATGTCGTCCATCGCCTTCGCCGTTGGCAGGCTCGACGCTCCTTTTACTTCCTCGATCCCTTCCGCCACGATCCACGTGCCTCCTTCCTGAACGCCCGCCTCCTCGAGAAGCGTGCGCAGGAGCACGCCCGTCCATTCGGCGTTGCTGGTCATCCCATGCGTTTCCTGCACCGTCGTGGCCCGGGGACTCGAGCGATTCCCCGCGCACTCGATGAAATGAAGGCGGGTCACGGAAGGCAGACGCTTCAGCTCCTCCATCGTGAAAATCAGCTCACGGTCCACCATCCCGTGGATCATGAGACGATGCTGGGCGGGATCGATGTCCGGAACGATGGAGCCACGCGTGGTCCCGAAGTAGTGGAGCGCGGACGGCGTGATCACCCCCACCGAATCCTGCAGTGGAGCCGCTATATGAAAGACGAGGCCGAAGTCATCGGGGGAGTCCCTTCCGCCGTGCGGTATGCGTTTCGACGTCACGTGACGGGAGCGTTCGCCATAGGCGACCAGCTCATCACTCGAATAGTCCGGAATCTCCTGGGACTGTCCCTCCGCAGACTGGTCGGACGGTGCCGTCTGGGGGATCAGGGGCTCTACCGCACCCAAGCTCAAACCACCGGCCAACGCGGCTCCGCGTTTTAGGAACGACCTTCGATCAGGTTGTTTCGAAGCCATGGGAGTTTCTCCTTCGCAGATGCGGGTACTCGGAAATCGCTTCCCGTCCGTCGAAAGTACTCGCCGAGGGATATTTAGGCTAAGGGCACTCTTGCGCGTCGGGAAAAGCGAGCCAAGTGCTTGGCGGCTGAGGGCGAGGGCCGTCCCTTTCGGCGACGGGGGTCCGCTCCACATGTTGTTCGCCGGCCGGGCCCCTAGAGACTGTCACCGGCTCAACCGAGGGACCGCTGCTTGACCACCCCTACCCTTTCCGATCGTCGGTCCCAGCCGGCTGATGGTGCAACCGAGCCGCGCGGGAGCGAGCTTGCCCGCTTCTTCGCGTATGCGCGTGACGTACTCGCGATCATTGATCGGGGCGGACGTGTCCTGCTTGTCAGTCAATCGGTGGAGCGAGTCCTTGGATATCCCGTCGATGAGATCATCGGACGCCGCTTCCTCCCTTGGGTGCACCCTGAGGATCATCCCCGCCTGAAGACCGAACTCCGCGCTGTACTCGCGGAGCGCTCCCTTGCCGATCTCGATGCCAGAACCCTTCATGCGGATGGAGCGTGGGTGCCTATGCGGTGGTCGCTCGCCGTCGGCCGAGGCCGACGGGTCTACGCAGTCGGCCGAGACCTATCGGAAGCCGCGCTACACCGGGATGCGCTGCTGCGCGAGCAGATGGCTGGGCTACGGCTGCGCACAGCGATGGAGCTCCACGACGGGATTCTCCAAACGCTTACCGGTGCCAGCCTCCAGATCGCGACGGCCCGGCGGCTCGTGCACACTGATCCGGCAGCCGCGGAAGAAGTTCTCGAAGCCCTCGGTCAGAGCGTCGCGGCGCGCTCCCCCGAGCGGTTGCACCCGACCCGACGACAGCGAAAGCTACGTGGTCTGTGCATAAGGAGAGCCTCATGAACCACCACTCTCGGCGTCGCTTTCTCGGATACTTCTCGGGTATCGGCTTGTCCTCCACACTCATGCCGGGCGCGCTGTGGGCACGGGTTCACGAGACCCAGGAAGCCACCATCACGCCCGAGATGGTGAAGGCCGCTTCGCAGGTCGCCGGCCTGGAGCTCAACGACGAAGAACTCGAGATGATCCTCGAAGGTGTGAACGAGAGTCTCGAGCGGATCGAGGAGATCCGAGAGACGCATCTCGACAACAGCGTCCCGCCCCCTCTGTACTTCAATCCCGTGGTGCCGGGTGGGGCCGCGGAGCCGAACGAAGGGTCCCTGGTGCTGAGTGCTCAGCCCGCCGTGACCCGTCCGTCTGAGCTGGAGGACGCGGCGTTCTGGCCCGTGACGCAGTTGGCGCGGCTGATCGAGACACAGCAGGTCACGCCGAGCGAGCTGACGGAGATGTATTTGAGGCGACTCGAGCGTTACAACGGGACGCTGAACTGTGTCGTGACCCTCACGGAGGATCGGGCCCGGGAGCAGGCCGCACAGGCCGACGCCGAGATCGCCCAGGGTCGGTACCGCGGTCCGCTTCACGGAATTCCGTGGGGCGTAAAGGACATCGTTTCCGTGGCGGGATATCGAACCACGTGGGGCGCGGCGCCGTTCGAGGATCAGGTCTTCGACTACGACGCGACCGTGGTGGAGCGTCTGGACGAAGCGGGCGCAATTCTGGTTGCGAAGCTGACGACCGGCGAGCTGGCCTTCGGAGACAACTGGTTCGGCGGTCGCACCAACAACCCGTGGAACCCCGAGCAGGGCTCGAGCGGCTCGTCGGCTGGGTCGGGGTCGGCGACCGCCGCGGGCCTCGTCGGCTTCGCGGTGGGGAGCGACACCGGGGGATCCATTCTCTCACCTGCAGTGCGATGCGGAGTCGTGGGACTCCGGCCCACGTTCGGGCGCATCCCCCGCTCCGGCGTAATGGCCGCTGGCTATAGCCTCGACAAGATCGGGCCGATGTGTCGCATGGCCGAGGACTGCGCGATCGTCCTGCACGCCATCGCCGGTCCCGATGGCAAAGACCTCGCGGTGCCTCGCAACGTGCCCTTCGACTGGGACGCCAACCTGGACATCGGAGCGCTACGCGTCGGGTACTTCGCGTCGGCTTTCGATGAAGCGCGCCCAAGGCAGAACGCGGAGGACAGAGCGAATGCTACAGCGGTGCTGGATACACTCCGCTCGATGGGCGTTCAACTACAGGCCGTCGAGATCCCCCGGAACGATCTCACCTTCTTCATCGAGTTCGTCGAGCGAGCAGCCGGCTTCGATGAATTCGCGCGCACGCGCCAGGACGTGGGCCTGCGGAGGCAGAACCACCGCGGGGAGCTTCGCGTTTCCCACCTCGTACCCGCCGTCGACTACCTCCAGGCGAATCGCGTAAGGATGCTTCTCATGCAGGAAGTGGCCGAGGCGTTGGAGGGAATCGACGTGCTGGTGGCACCGTGGCGATCGATCAACGCACTCACGAGCATGACGGGCCACCCGGTCGTCGCAGTTCCCAACGGCTTCACAGAGCAAGGCACCCCCACTGGCATCGCGTTCATGGGCGCGGTCTATGGTGAGGACAAGCTTCTCGCCGTGGCGAAGGCGTACCAGGACGCGGCGGGGTTCTATCGGAGGCGGCCTGAGCTGACTGGGTGAGGAGGGCTGGGCGCGAATCGCAAGAGAGATGGCCGGCACGTGCTCCAGGCCTTCCGTCAGAATGAGCAGCTAGGGATCTACGCCCTCTAGTTGCCGCCCATCAGCCGCTTCAGCTCCTCGAGCCAGTTGAGCACCACCACGACTTCTCGCTTCTCCGTTCCGCCCCGCGGCTTCACCATGAGGAACCTCTGACCGTCTGCCGTCACGTCGTAGTTCCTATACCCGGCTCCGAACTCGTAATCACCCTCGAAGATCTGGCTCGGTGTGCCGGGCAAGCCCGTCGCGAGGTCGATCTGAACCGCCATCATGGACCCCGCGTTGTGATAGAACAGCTCGCCGCCGGGGCCCCAGAGGGGCCCTTCGCCGCCCTCGGTAGTGATCAGGTGCCGTGCCCGAGTCGGGTCCGGGTACGACTGCAGCCAGATCTCGAATCGGCCAGATTCGTTCGATTGATATGCGATCCACCGACCGTTGGGGGCGAACGCGGCCTCGCGCTCGTCGGCGTCCGTGTCACGGAAAGGCTCGAGCTCACCGGGCCTACCCGTGAGCCGGCCCACGTCGAGCACCCCAACGTCTACACGGTTTCGGCCTTCGACAGCTCGGACGGGTTCGCTTCCTTCTCCAACTTCGGCAACCCGCCGATCGACTTCGCGGCTCCGGGCGTGGATATCCTCGTCCTCGATTTAGGCGGAGGTGTTCGCCTCGGGTCGGGCACATCAGCCTCGGCCCCCTTCGTGGCGGGCATTCTGACGCTACAGAGTGTCATCGCAACCGACGGCTTCGTGCTGGGAGATCCCGACGGGAATCCGGATCCCATCGCGCATCGATAGCAGGCCGTCTCGCCTACACTTGCTGCTGGGAACCCCATGAAACGACTGGCCGGATATCTGGCGCTCTCGGTGACGGTGCTACTCGCGTGCTCGGAAGATCCGGTGGCCACTGTGCTCGAGGATGTTGCGCCCGCCGCGGCGATCGTCGATGCGGCCCACGATGCCGGAGTGCAACATTTCTATTTCCTGCCCCCTATGGTGCCTACCGTGGACGCGGCGGGAGTGTTCGACGCCACGCTACACCCCAGCCTTCACGTCACTGTGTGTGCAGTGGTGGCTGGGGAATGTGGTGGCGTAATCGCGCTGTTCTCGGCCGATACCGGACCAGGGTCCGAGAGGGTGCGGCTCGACGCCGAAGCCGAGCACTACAGCGTCAATTGGCACACCAACGGATTCGATCTCGACGCTCTGACCATGTATCGAATCGAAGTGACCGTGGCCGGCACCTTGCTCGGCTATGCGGATGTAGATGTCGTGTCGAGCGGCAAGGAGCTCAAGAATGTCGACACCGGTGAGTACATCGCGCTCGAGGAGGGCCGGACGCTTCCCATCAAGTTCCGAATCGAAGAGGGTGCGGTCTTCGTGGTCGGCGCCAGCGGGGGATCGTTCATCGCGGCGGACGGAGCGGTGACCATCGACCTGCCGGCGGGCGCTCTGCCCGCAGGGGGCGATGTGGGCATCACAGTCACCGAGACGAGTGATGACGTTCCGGGCGTCGACATCATTCCGGGTACGGCGTACGAATTCGAGCCGGACGGCACCAACTTCGATCTACCGGTGGAACTGACGCTCGCCTACGATCCGAATCTGCTTCCTCCCGGGGTCGATGAGACATCAATGTTTGTCCTCACTCAGGAGGACGGCGTGTGGCAACCTGTGCCCACCGTTGTGGATCCCGCGACGAACACCGCTACCGGATGGATCACCGGATTCAGTGCAAAGGCCTTGGGTGGGCCGGCGACGGGACCCGGGCAACACACCTGCACCGTTGCCGTCACCGGAGAGGGATTCTGCTGGGGCCTCAACTCCGCTGGGCAACTCGGAGATGGGACACAGATCACCCGGTTGCTGCCTTCTCCCGTCAGTGGCGGCACGCTGTTCTCTCACGTCGCCGTCGGGAATTTCCACACGTGCGGGATCGACGTCGATGGTTCGATCGTTTGGTGTTAGGGAGCGAACAGCCGTCGCCAAGTCGGCGTTGTGGGCTCATCGGTCCTTAAGTCGCCAGTCGCCGCATTCGATGTTGGGGCGAACATCGCCGTCCTGGAGGCAGGTTTCTGGCACACATGCGCCATGGAAGGGGCTGGGCAGATCTCTTGCTGGGGCGACAACTACTACTCCCAGCTGGCGACTGGAGCCCAGGGCGTGTTTCTGCCTCAGCCCGTGTCGCTACCGGGCGGACCAGCTATGGACCTGGCCGTAGGTGGACTCCACACTTGCGCGCTCGGGTCATCCGGTGAGGCGTTCTGTTGGGGTTGGAACCAGTATGGCCAGGCCGGAATCGGTTCGGGCACGATCGAGCCTAGTCCAGTACTTGTCCAGAACGACAAGCCCTTTGCGCAGATATTCGCCAGCGTCTTGCACACGTGCGCACTCGATTCTGATGGTGCCGCGTACTGCTGGGGGTACGGCGAGTTCTCAGCGCTAGGCAGTATCCCGATGGGTATCCAGCCCATCCCCCAGCTCGTTTCTGGCGGATTGACGTTCAGATCCCTTGAGCTTGGCTATTTCCACAGCTGCGGGCTCACGTCCAGCGGGCAGGCTTTCTGTTGGGGCAGCAACATGTACGGCCAGCTTGGCACAGGTGGGTCCAGTAGTAGCCTGCCGGATTCGGTCGACGGGGGGTTGCATTTCCGAACGCTATCGGCGGGCACTTACCACACGTGCGGCGAAACGACCTCCGGCGCGGTGCACTGCTGGGGATATAACGCGAACGGCCAACTTGGCACTGGAAACACTGCGCCGCAGCCCGTGCCAACCTCCGAGGTGCCCGGGCTTCCGGCCCCCGGCCCATCCGCGCCCACCTTCGATCGCGTCTGGGGCGTGCCTGGAACCAGCCAGGGTCAACTGCACAACCCATTCGGAATGGACTTCGATCCTTCGGGCAACGTGCTGATCGCGGATGGCAACACCCGAGTCCAGGCGTTCGACCCCCAGGGCGTGGTCCAGTATCAGATCGGCAGCTCTGGCACGGCCCCCGGACAGTTCCGGTTCAGCCGTGACGTGGCGGTCAGGTTCCACCAGACTGGCCAGGAGCTCCACATCGCCTACGTCGCCGACGGGGGCAACCACCGCGTGCAGAAGTTCGATCTAGCCGGCAATCTACTAGGCATCCTCGGCGCGGCCGGAATCGGCCCCGGTCTGTTCCACCAGCCTGTCGGGGTGGCGGTCGGCTCCGGAGGTGACGTGTACGTCGTGGCACAGAACACTCACGAGATCGTCGTCTTCGATGACCGGGGCGACTTCTTGTTCGAGTGGGGAGGCCTTGGTACCGCGACGGGGCAGTTCGGTAACCCGTTCGGGATCGCGATCGACGACGCCGATTTCGTGTATGTGGCGGACGGCGGACGGCATCGCGTCCAAAAGTTCGACAGTAACGGCAACTTCATCGCCACCTGGGGCGTGCAAGGCTCAGGGGACGGAGAGTTCAAGACGCCGTACGACGTCGCGATCGATGACGCACGCGGCATTCTCTACGTGGCCGACAGCCAGAATCAGCGGATTCAAATGTTCGACTTGGACGGGAACTTCATCGCCGCGTTCGGTTCGGCGGGAACTGGGGACGGGGAATTCTTGGATCCACGTGGGTTGGCAGTCGACTCGAACGGCAACCTCTACGTGTCTGATTTCGCCGCACATCGGATCCAGGTGTTCAGCCCCAACGACTAGGCCCACCCACAGTTTGACACGGTTCCACTTCGCCGGTTGGTTTCGTGACCGCTGATGATTGGGCTCACCGAGGTGGATCCCAGGCCACGCAAGTCTTGATGAAATACTCCTCCGGCCTCTAATGCCGAGCAAACGGGACGCTGAGCGGGCGGCTCGCCCGTCCACCCCGGTCGAGCTAGGGCTGCGGGCGAATTGGCAGCAGTTCAGCCTTCTGGTGCTCATCAACGCGTTCGTGGGTGCCATGGTCGGGCTCGAACGCACGGTGCTGCCCCTCCTGGCCGAACAGGAGTTCGGGCTGGCCTCCACCACCGCGGCGCTCTCGTTCCTCGTCTCCTTCGGGCTGGTAAAAGCCGCGACGAACTTCTTCGCGGGGCGGCTGGGAGATCTCTACGGACGGAAGCCGATCCTGATCCTCGGCTGGTGCGTGGGCATTCCGGTGCCGCTCATGATCATGTGGGCACCTTCGTGGTCCTGGGTGGTCGCCGCCAATGTGCTGCTGGGCATCAACCAGGGGCTGGCGTGGTCCACCACGGTCATCATGAAGATCGATCTGGCTGGCCCAAAGCAGAGGGGCCTCGCCATGGGGCTCAACGAATTCGCCGGCTACGCGGCCGTGGCCCTGTCCGCGCTCGGCACCGGATACATAGCCGGCGCCTACGGGCTTCGGCCGGAGCCTTTCTATCTCGGGCTCGGTTTCGTGGCCCTCGGCCTGGCGCTGTCCGTGGCCTTCGTGAAGGAGACGCGGGGACACGCGGCACTGGAGGCGGAGTCGGCGCATGGCGGGGCTGGATCTGACTCAGCCCTCGCGTCTACTGCTCCCGACTCCCCCCCACCCAACACTCGGGAAATCTTTTCGCTCGTGAGCTGGAGGCACCCGGCACTGTCCAGCGCGAGCCACGCCGGGCTCGTCAACAACATGAACGACGGGCTCGCGTGGGGGCTGTTCCCGCTCTTCTTCGCCGCGTCCGGACTCGGGATAACGAGCATCGGAGTCCTGACGTTCGTCTATCCCTTCACGTGGGGCATCGTCCAGCTCGCGACCGGAGCGTGGTCAGACAAGGTGGGCCGAAAGTGGCTGATCGCCGGTGGGATGCTGACGCAGGCGATGGCACTGGCGGTCCTCGCCATGACGGACGGATTCGGCCCGTGGGTCGGCGCTTCCATGCTACTCGGCGTCGGCACGGCCATGGTCTACCCGACGCTTCTCGCCGTCATCGCTGATGTCGCCCACCCGAGCTGGCGCGGCTCGGCCGTCGGCGTGTACCGACTGTGGCGCGACAGCGGCTACGCCGTGGGTGCCCTATTGGCGGGCGTGTTGGCCGACCTCTACGGAATGCGGGCCGCGATCATGGCGGTCGCGGTCCTCACAGGGCTGTCGGGACTGGATGTGGCGAGGCGTATGCCGGAGACGCTACAGCGGGGCGATGGCGGGTAGCACGAGCCACATCCCCCGTAGACAACACGATCGCCATCCCCGTACTGTGAGACATGAGCAATAAAGGCGTCACCCTCACGGGCTGGAAGGCGGTCCCAGTCATCCTGCTCGTCGTCGGATTCGCCGGGTTCCGGTGGTTTACGGCTCGCGACGCGCTGGACACCGCGGGGCGAGAGTACATGGAGCAGTGGATCGCGATGGAGCTCAGCGGGCCGCTCCTGTCGGACGAGACGATGAGCCTCGAAGAGCGCGGCCAAGCTGTCCTAGCCGCGAGACGCGCCCAGAACTAGCCGCTTAACGAACCACCCCGTCACTCGCTCAAGAAAGAAGCAGGGTCTCTCCCGGCGCGAAGCGCCGGCGGGCCCCAAGGATCGTGATCCGGCTCGCTGGAGAGAACCATGTTGAAGGTGTTGGAGACACCCCCTCGCTGCCTCCCGACGATTCTCGGGATTCTCTTTGTGGCGAGTTGCTCCGCGTCCGATCAACCGCTCGGGCCGGATGAGGATGACGTCGAGGTCGTTCAGACCGGATCCTTTAGAGTGCTCACCTACAACATCCAGATCGCGGTTTTCGGGACCGAGTTTCGCACTGTGCGCCTGCCGCTCATCAAGGAGTCCATCGAAGAGGACAGGCCCGACTTCATAGGCTTTCAGGAGGCCTATGCGGCGAACGGGAGCACGCAACAATCTGACCTGGCGGCTGCGTTTGACGGGACCGCGTGGACGATCCTCAGGTGGGACGACCTGAATACGAACAACAAGAACCCAATTGGGCTCAATACCGATCGATATGCCCTCGTCGCCAGCGGCGTAATCGTTCTCGACATTGTCGACGGTGTCGGTGCATCAGGCTGGCAGCGGTACTTGGATCTCCATGCGGTATTCCACGGAGAAGCCGGTGGCCGCGTGCATTTCTTGGATGAGTTCCGGTTCCTGACTTGGGTCGTAGGGGAAGACCGCAACAGCGGAGAGAGGATCGTGTTCCTCAACTGCCACTATGAGACGTACATCGGGGGATTCAGTGGTGACGCCAACGATCAGAGCCGTGTGGACGACTTCGCGGAATTCACCGATGTGGTCAACGAGTCCTTCGGATGGATGTCCGAAAGGATCGCAGAGGAAGCGGCGAGACTCACGAGTGAATACTCAGCCGACGAGGCAGTCATCGTAGGAGACTTCGAGACCGGCGATGTGAGCCTTCCGGCCGTCTCAAAGTACTATGACGCCGGGTACGTCGAGGCCTTCTTCCATCTCTATCCAAGCCCGAGCGCGCGGAGAACGGCCCAGGGCATCGACAACATCTATATCAAGCCGGACGACGTGGACATTCTGAGAGCCTTCTACGACACGTCGTATGGCAGGGCCGACTCGGATCACGATCCTTACTACGCGGATTTTGAGATCAGATGATGGGGGGCCACTGGACGAGCGATCCCCGGGGCGATCGGAAGCGCGTCGGATCGGACACGGTGTCAGCACGCTCCTGACTCGGCGTCAGTCGCGCCGGTAGATCCCACCGCACGTCTCGCTGCTCAAGCCGGGGCCAGTGCTCGCTGTACGACAGCAGCGGTGGGTGATTTGCCCTCGACGGGCGGGCGACCTCATTTCCCCATACGCCACGCCAACGTTACGGAGCGACCGAACATGCCGAGCGCGAAAACGATCCTCCCGGCTCTGCTGCTGGGCCTGACCTCATGTCAGACGGCCCCCGACTACCCGACGACGCTCGACATGACCACTTGGTCGGTTGCCGCCATGGATCCGGCGACTGGGGACGTGGGAGTGGCTTCCGCCTCGTGCGTTTCGTCGTTGGCGGATGCGCTCGCGGCCCTCGTGCCTGGAAAGGGCGCTGCGGCCACGCAGGCGGGCTTCAACATCAACAATCGCAACGTCGTGTACGAGGCGCTCCAGGAGGGGCTCACCGCCGAGGAGATCATCGAGCGCGTCACGGACCCTGCGGTCGACAGCATGACGAACCGGCGCCAATACGGTGTGGTCACGCTGAACGACGGCGCGGTGCACGTGGCCGGATTCACGGCCCCCTCACGCCTCGGGGTCACGGGCGAGCCCGAACCCACACGCTGGGCGGGCGTCATGGGCGATCCGAAGTGGGCCGTCACCGTTCAGGGCAACACGCTCGTGAACGAACGCGTCGTCGCCGATGGCTTGGAGGCCTTCCGCTGGGACGACCCGACTGGGTTCAACACCCTTTCAGACCGGCTGATGCGCGCGCTCGAGGCCGGCGCGGTCGCGGGCGGCGACGTGCGCTGCAACAACGAGACGACCCGCCAAACGGCGGCGATGGCGTTCATCGTTGTGGCGCGCGGAGGCGATGAGCCATACGCGACTGAGAGCATCGGGATGAGCGACCAGGGCACATCGGCGGCGCCATGGCTGGCTATTTCGGTGGCCGTCGAACGGGGCGGAGACAATCCGCTGCTCGAGCTGCGCCTGCGCTACGACCGGTGGCGGCGCGGGGCGGACGTCGGACGCTAGGCACGCGCGCGTCCTAGCGGTTCCCGCACGGCCCCCGCACACTTCGTGGGTCGCCCCTTACGGGCTTCCTCAATGCCTGCTTCAGGAGGATGCATGTCTAGCCAGCCGCACGGGTCGGCAACACCACGGCCCCGAAGCATCGCGCCCGAAGACTGCCCCGTCCTGGTCGTGGACGACGACGAAAGTCTCGTCGAGTCCCTCCGCCGGACGCTGAGCAAGGCCGGCTACCCGGTGACCAAACGCACCAGCCCCGCCGCGGCGCTGCACGGCCCCCCGGTCACCGGGCTGACGGTGCTCGTTACAGACCTGGACATGCCCGGCATGGACGGAATAGAGCTGAGCCGGCAGATGTTGGCCCATGATCCTGACCTGGCCGTCATCGTACTCACTGGGTTCTGCCACCGTGGAGTCCGCGGCCGCCGCGCTCGAATTGGGGTTGATCGAGTACTTACAGAAGCCGCTTGGCGTCGACCTCTTGGTGGAGGCGGTTGGACGCGCGCTGCGTGAGCGCGCTCGCAACATCTTCCGCCGCGAATGCGGGGCGGCTAACGAGGAGTGAATGGTCTCCCCGTCTCGCCCCATCTCGCCTCTCAGTCGGAAGTCTTCAGCCTGAACCTTTGCATCCGTCTCCCGTTCCCCGCCTCTCCGGTGTAGAGGTAGCCCCGGGAGTCGAGCACTACCATGTGAGCCCGGATGAACTCGCCGGCCTGCCGCCCGGGCCTGCCGAACCTGCCCAGGATCTCCAGGTCGTTCCGCCTCAGCATCCACACCCGTTGGTTCGTGCCGTCGATGAGGTAGAGCAGGCTCTGTTCGGCGTCCCGCGATAGGCCGAGGCTGAAGCCAGTTCCCGACCCGCGGGTCTCTGGAAGGACGAATCGCTCCATGAGGTACTCGCCGTTCTGGCGGAAGGCCTGAATGCGGTTTCCGCGCCGGTCGGCCACATAGATCAGGCCGTCCGTCGAGCCGACGATGCCATGGACCGTGGAGTACTGCTGCGGTGGGTCGTCTGATCTGACGGGATATTCATACCGATACTCGTCGTCGGGCGGATTACCGTACGCACCCCAATGACGGATGTATTCGCCGGTCGCCGCATCGAACACCACTACGCGTCGGTTACGGTACCCATCCGCGATGAAGAGCTCGTTCGTGCTGGGCTCCACGAAGAAATTCGCCGGGCCGCCCAGATGGGTCGGATCGTCACTGCCCATGTTCACGCCGGGCTCACCGATCGTGAGCACGTGGTTGCCGTCCCGCGTGAACTTCATTACGTGGTTTCCGTTGCTCGTGCCGAGCCAGACGAAATCATTGTGATCGATGTAGATCCCGTGCTCCTGGTCGAACCAGGTATAACCCTCGCCGGGACCGCCCCAGGCTTGCAGGACGTTGCCCTCGGGATCCAGCTCGAGAACCGGAGGAGCGGTAAAACAGCAGTCGGCGATCGGTGGATCCTGCTCTGCCCCGATCTCCTGACGCGTCAGGCTCGACGGCATGTGAACGACCCAGAGGTGGTCGTCGTCGTCGACGAATAGCCCTCTGATGTCACCGAGAATCCAGTCGTTGGGCAGCGTCGGTGGCCAAGTCGGGTCGATCTCCCACTCTGGCACCGTGGCTGATGACGACTCCGTTGCTTCCACACGAGCCTCAGAGGCGCAAGCGGCGGTGATGAAAAGCAAAGCGGCAACGCTGACTAGTTTCATGCGATTTCTCATGGTCTTGGTGCTCCTCGAGGCGACGCCCAACATGCTCTCCAGGAAGAAACGCAGCCAGGGGACGAGGAAGGACGCCGCCGTTCGAGACAGCTTCATGAGCGATCAGCCCCTTCCATCGAGTCCAGCTCAGCAACACGCCGTCGCGCCTGCTCGACGATTTGTGAGGGAGCGCCGTGGATCTCCAGCAGCGCGATCGCATTCCGAGTGCGAGCCGGGCCGGGCAGAATCTTGAAGTCGAACGTCAGCCCGTCCGGCTGAACAGTTTCCTCGAAGTGATACGGGTCGTATCTGCTCGAGAGCATCTGAACCAGCTCCACGTCGTGGGTCGCAGCGATGACGAGGTGGCGTCCCTGGCCCGTCGAATCGAATGGAAGGGCCTCGAGCACGGCCTCTCCGGCGGCGAGGTGCTCGGTGGTATTGGTGCCTCGAAAGATCTCGTCGAAGAGGAAGAGGTGCTGTTCAGGCGTCGCGCTCCCTCGAAGGAGGTCGACGACCGCATCCACCTCCACCAAGTAGTAGCTCTTTCCGGTTGTCAGATCGTCCGAACGGCCTATGGCGCTTCGCACCTTCAGCCGGGGACTGGAGTAGGCGCCCGCTGGACACGTATTGAGTGTCTGCGCCAATACGACGGTCACGCCCACCGTGCGCAGAAACGTACTCTTCCCGGACATGTTGGAGCCGGTGATGATGAGTCCGCGGCCTGGCTCCAGGACGATCGAGTTGGGCACTGCTTTCTCGATCAGGGGGTGCCACGCATCGTGGAAATCGGTGGGGCGCCCTGCTTCAGTGAACTCGGGAATCGTCCACGCGTCAGATCCCGCACGCAGAGACGCCGTGCTGATCGCCGCGTCGATTTCGCCGAGCCACTCGAGCGAGGCCTTGGCCGGCGCCCTTTTCGGTGGTTTCTGCATGGCCGCCATTGTCCGTGCGTTCGTCGCCATTAGAAACGGCCAAGTAGCCCTGCACCGCGAGTGGATGATTCGGGCGTTTTCCGTCCTCATCGGCATCTCGACGATCCGGGTCGTTGGAATCGCATTCGACCTGACGCTCACCCCGGCTGGCTACGGTCCGCGGGAGCTGTTCGCACTCTCACTCTGGACCGGTTGGATTATTTCCTTGGGGGCAGCGGAACTGTGGATCAGGCTCTCGCGTGGCAGTCCGATCTCGCAAGACCAAGCGGTCGTTCACTCACCGACCTAACCCCTCAACCATCAGAATGTGGACATTCTCGAGCCCTGGGCTCGACCACTGTGGATACTTTGCGACAGCGGTCTCATGAACCGCTGCCCGCATGTCGGCGTCGGTCACATGGCTTAGGGTCTGATCGAAGAGTCGATCACCGATCTTGAGGCGCACCCTGGGGTCACGCACCACGTTGCGGTTCCAGGCCCGGCCGTCGGGAAACACACCGCCCTGGTAGTAAGCGGAGAACAAGTAGAGGTCGCCGTCGTAGACCGTGCAGTACGTGGTAACGGAATGCGGCATCAGGTAGGGCGAGCGGGTTTGGACGAAGATTTCCTGATGGTCTGCCGTGAATGACCAATCAGTAACCGGTTCGGTGACCGGTTCCCCACTCAGCCACAACCCCGGGCGCTGATCTATGGGCTCGAAGCCAAGAACGCGAAGGGAGACGAGGGTCACTGCCACGAGCACAGGCAGCGTGATTCCAATCACTTTCGCGGCTTTCTTCATCTGTGATCAGCGGTCTGATCGGTCACACCCCTTCTCCGCGATCATCGCGATCGCTCACAATCTGCTGGACCTGTTGAACCACTCTCCGTGCGCTCAGGGCACGACCGGCAATGCGGTTGGCGAAAGCGATCATTCCCAGGGCACCGACGATCAAACCCGCGAGATTGTTCAGAGCAAATAGCAACAGGACGGCGAGGATCAACCCCCGCCACCGGGCCCCGATCCAATCTCCTAGTTTCCCCATCCAGTCTCGTGTGTCCTGACCTGACTCTGTCATGGTCCTGGGTTCACTCCCGTATCAGCGCGCTGCGATCCGGCCGAGGGTAACATCCCATTCGTGTCGTGGCACTCCGGCATCACGCTAGGCCGAATCGCTCAGGGCGCGGGTCACCCTCTCCATGATCGTGTCGACCTTGCGGCGGAACGATCGAGTTGAAGCCTTCCAGTACGCCCGGGCTGTCACAAGGCCGCCGATGATGCCACCGCCGACCAGACCCGTGGCGAGAATCGCGGACTCAGGTTCGACAAGGCCGAACGCGAGGGCCCCAACCATGATTCCACCAGCGAGGCTGGCCACGCCGGTGAGCAGCAGGGCTCCGCTGCGGTCGACGGCGACGCTGACGTTCGTCTGATCAGGTCCCTTCGTGACCGTGACGTACGTCTGAGACGGCTCGCCGACGGAACGCCACTCCAGTCCCGCGACGTTCGCGTCGACCTTGCCGTGGTGGTCGGCTGCGCTCCGAATCACCCACGTCAGCGCGCCGATGCGCTCGTCGGTGAGGGCCACGGGAACGCTGTGTTCGAGCCTATGCTTCACAGTGCCGCCGAGGAACCGCTCGGCGGCGTTCAGCTCCGGCGCCCGCGGCAGGAGTCCCGCTGCGCGCTCGACGAGCGCGGGGTCGATGCCGGCTTCCTGCGCGATCGACTTCATCTCTTCGAGCGACATCCCGCTCGTACGCTGCACTGCCTTGGGGCTGGCCTGTAGCTCGGCGGCCTTCCTGAGGATGAGCGCGAACTCTTCCTCGGAGTATTTCTGGTCGTCGCTCATCGGTTGGCCGAGAGTAGGGGAGGGCCTCGCAGGGATTACGACGTGATCCGAAGGTACCTTCGCGGGCAGGCAGCCAAATGAAAAGAGCGCGGCGGACCAAAGCCTTGAGTGGCCGGCCTAGCGAGGCGGACATCGGCACGCGCGTCGCTTGCGGCGACGGGACTGGGCGCAAGACCTTGATGCCTGTAGGCACCAGGAACATCGAACTTTCGCCTGGACAGACGATGACGACGAAAAGGAAATTCCGGGGCAGCGGATTCAAGCACACCCTGTCCGCGGTCTACCCGTTCACAGGCGTCTGGATCTTCATGTTGGTGATCACGGCGCCCATCATCAGCCTTGGAATGATGGCGGGCGGCCTCGTGCCTGAATCGCAGTTCGGAGAGGTCTGGTTCTAACGCCGGCAATGGGACGCTCGTGCCGGGACCCGCCACGGTGACGATCGAGCTCCGGGGTGAAGATCTCGTCGGCATCGACAGCGTGACGATCCCGATCACGCTCATCAATTGAGGTAGGCGAGTAGGCCCCAGAGTCGTGACCCGGCCCGGCAGCGGGCGAGGCGGCGGACCGCATGTCGCAGAAGAACGGACTCGATCGCAGGGCGTTCCTGAAGAGCGCCGGCGCCACGGCGGTCCTGGGAGCGGTCGCGATCGAAGAAGACGCGTACACCGGTGCGCTCCACGGGGAGCTTCTCACGCATCAGCGGATGGGCGACTAGCGGACAGGCTCCCTGATATGTGCGCAGGGTGACAGGGTCGCTGACGAGTGAGTCCCAGGACGGTTTAGTGCCAGTGCCCGTGCGGTTCGGACCACACAGCACCGGGAAACGGGGGCTCTTCCCTGTCTCCGAAGATGACGGCCCCGATTACCGTGAGGACGATCGCCAAGCCGATGCCGAGGATGAACAGGGTGACTGGGCTGAGCCGCTTGTGGCTACGGTCCTCGGTCTGCTCCTTGAGCTTCCTGCGACGAGCCTTCTTCGACGACATCCCGCACCTATGAGTAGGTAGGATCGTTCCCGCATACTCGTTCGGTCCTGCCTCACTGTAAAGATGGGCGAGATCTGCTCGCGGTCCGCGGAGCTGAACCGCATGTTCGCCTCATGACCTCCGTGCCCATGAACCGAGTCCTCGCCATCCTCGTGGGAGTGCTCGCGGTGGCGGTGTCCGCCCGCTTCGACGTGGCAGTGCCCGGCTCACCTGTGCCGCAGAGTGCTCAGACCCTCGCGGTGCTGGTCGTGGGCATGGGGTTGGGCGGACGCGACGCCAGCTCAGGCTTGAGCACCTTCAGCGCGACCTTCCGCTCGTGCTTGAGGTCGTCGGCCAAGTAGACCGTAGCCATCCCGCCCTCACCGAGTTCGGACTCGATGCGGTAGCGGCCCTCTAGGGCTGCGTTCAGGCGCGATACGGTGTCAGCGTCGCTCATGCGAGCAAGATGCGGATCAGTTCAGCAAACCGCGAGACCTTAGGAAGCACTGTCTTCCCTTTGGACTAGGTAGCTTCTCGGAGTCAGGATCAGGACACCGAAGAGTCGGGATCCGAAGTAGGGACCGAAGTCTCGGTGGTCGCCCGTGATGAGGTGCGTCGCACCGGCTGAGACGGCCCCACCGAGAATGGGCCAGTCCTTTTCGCGCAGTTCCACGGCGCCGCGAATCTGGGGGTCGAGACTCACTGTGGGGACCATGCGCACAGTCTCAAGTAGTTGATCGAGTCGCTCGACCTGCCCCGAGTCCAAGAGATTCCGCCGCGCCTCGTCGATCGCATAATCCGAGCTCAGGAGTATGCAGCCCTCCAACTCCCAGAGCCTTGCGACCCCCGCTCCATCCCGGTAAGCGGCGGAAAACAGAATGTTTGCGTCGAGGAAGAGCCGATCCACGAACTAGGGGCCAGCCGGCTCGTCATGATCGACGTCAGCGGGGTCCAATCCCATCGCCCGGACGTCTTGCCTGGCGCGTTCGTAGTCCTCTGCGTCGACCGCGTTCGAGAGCAAGAATCCCGCGCTCCGCTCCTTGCTGTAGAGTTCAATCGGAACCGTGACCGCAGGTCGGATCAGGATGCCCTCCGGAGTCTCCTCAGCGATCACCTCGGAGCCCTCCTCGATTCCGAACCGTCGCCGTAGGCGCGCGGGGATCACCAGGGTGCCCCGCTTTCCCACGCGACTGGACTCTGAAATAGTCATTTCCCACCTCGCAGTAATACTGATATTCTGACTATCTGATAATCTAACGGAAGAGAGCGTTTCAGAACAAGACTCAATGCGGTAGCGGGCCTCTAGCGCTGCGTTCAGGCGGGATACGGTGTCGGGCACCTGGCTATCGCTCCCCTCTTGGTCCACGGCTAGCAACGACGATTGCAACGACTGCCACCAGAATCGCCCACCACCATTCGGTTAGGAGCTCGATCATTCGGCTTTCCTCGGAACGAGTGAATCAGACCGAGGTCAACATCCGATACGTGGCCCAGAGCAGCAAGCGGCACAGGTCTTTCCACCGCTGCGCCGCGACGAAACTCGCGATCTCGCGGTTCGCCGATCTGAGCCGCATCTTGAGCGCGTAAGGGACCCCGACGACCAGACCGACGACGTGCGAGGCTAGCTCAATGAAGCGAAGAAAATTCGTTCGGACGGTGATCGTTGGGGGTGCCGGCGCTGCCGCAGCGGGCCTGCCGTTTGAGAGGGCCTATGCAGAGCCACCGAAGAGGCAGGCGGCGGTTCGCACCAATCGCCGACACATCGTCCGGGGACCGGCGCACCAACTTCGGGACGGTCACGAATTCGAGCTTCCATCTCCCACAGAGTACAAGGACGTCGTCATTGTCGGCGCCGGGCCGAATGCGCTGGTCGCAGCATACCATCTTCCGGATGTAGAGCTAGTGTGCCTGGAGAAGGAGCCGAGAGCCGGGGGCAATGCTCAGCGCTCGAAATGGCGGGGCATTCACTTCACCGAGGGCACCGCGTATACGAGTACTAGTTCAGGATTGGTTGATTTCGTCGATTCAGAATTCGGCATCGCGCCAACGCCGATTCACAGCAACGTCGGCTATATCGTTGGCACCAAGGTGATTCCGGACTTCTATCAGACTGGATTCGACGAACTTCCGTACGATGAGGCCACGCGGGCCGAATTCTACCGGCTGCGGGAGATGTGTAACGAGGCGGGGGACCGATTGAGCGAGGGGCTGTCCTCCCTTTCCCGCGGGGAGCCGATCGCTGATTCGTCGGTGCGCGAGGAGGTCATGGAGCTCGAACAACGGAGCTTCGAGCAGTGGCTCACCGACAACAACTTTCCCGCGGAGGTAATGGAGTGGTGCAATGTCTATTGCGCCACCGAGTTCGGGTATCCGAGGAATCTGTCTGCCACGACGGGTCTGGATTTGATGGCCGACCTGGGGGACTACGAAGGTTACGCGACGTTCCCGGGCGGCCTGGCGCCGATGGCGGAGGCGTTGGCCGCTGGCATCCGGGCTCAAGGAGCCAACCGGATTAGAACGGGTGCGTTCGTTGTTTCGGTGACCAACACCGCCGATGGCAGCAACGTCGATGTGACCTACCTGCAGGCGAATAAGCTGTTCACGATACGATGCAAGACGTGTATCTGGGGCGGCCAAAAACACATCGCTGCCTACGTCGTTACCGATATGCCGGAAGAGCAGAAGGCGGCGATCGGGAACATGAGCTACAACGATCTCTCGGTCATGAACCTGTGTTACGACCGCAGGATCTACGACGGTGCGTTGATCACCTGGATGAATGATGCGCCGATCAACAACATCCTGTCCGCGGACTGGGTTCTCAACGCCGGGAGCGCCGATCCGGAATCTCCCCAGGTTCTCACGTGCGATTGGGCCAACAGAGTGGAGGACCGGGCTTCGCTATTGGACGATGACTGGGTTGTCGAGCAGTGCCAGGCGGCCGCGATGCGACTCGAGGAGATCTTTCCGGGCAGCATCGATCATCTCGTGGAAATCAGGCTGCCTCTGCGAGCCCACTCGTGGGTGGCCCAATCACCCGGATTCTTGACCGACGTTCTGCCTGTGATCTCGAATGATGTCGGGCGGGTGGTCATCACACGATCGGATCACGAATCATTCAACCAGGCCTACCGCGCCGGCCTGGAGAACGCCGCGACCGTGAGGGAGTGGCTCGCTTAGCGGTAGCCGACGGAGTCAGGGTCACCGTCGGGTCGCCCGGTGCGCTCCCTCAGCTGAGCAAGCGCTCGTTGTCGGGATCGTAGAGCGGCTGCACCACGACCCGCGCCGCTCGGCGCTCGCCTAGGATCTCCACCGTGAGATCCGTGCCGGGCTCGAGATACGCGCTCGGCAGATAGGCCAGCACGATCGTCTTCTCGACGGTATGCCCGTACCCGCCCGAGGCGACGTAGCCGATCCTCTCTTGGCCGGCGAGAATCGGCTCGTAGCCGTGAGGATCAGCATCCTCCGCATCGACGACGAGGCAGGCGAGCTCCCGCTCGAGCCCGTGCTCTCGTTGGCGAAGGAGCGCGTCGCGGCCGATGAAGTCGCCCTTATCGAAATCGACGAAGCGGCCCATGCCAGCCTCGAGAGGTGTGTAGTCGGCGGACATGTCGAAGCCCCAGAGACGGTAGGCCTTCTCGAGCCTCATGGAGTCGAGCGCTCGGTACCCGAAGTCGACGATCCCGAACTGCTGGCCGGCTTCCATCAAGACTTCGTATAGATGCGTCTGATACTCGGTCGCGTGGTGAAGCTCGTAGCCGAGCTCGCCCACGTACGAGACCCGGAGCGCCCGTACAGGAACCGTGCCCGCATGCAGCTCGCGGCAACGGAAGAAGCGGAACGCAGATCGCGAGCAGTCGGTGTCGGTAATCGCCTGGAGCAGGTCACGCGAGCGCGGGCCCGCGAGGGTGAGCACCGAATCCCGGTCGGTGACGTTCGTGAGTTCGACGCTGTCGTCCTCGGGCAGATGGCGCGCCAGCCACTCGAAGTCATGGCATTCGGTGGCGGCGGCGGACACCACGTAAAAGTGATCTTCAGCAAGTCTGGTCACGGTAACGTCACACTCGATGCCGCCCTTCGGGGTGCACATCTGCGTCAGCGACATTCGGCCGATCGAGCTCGGAAGTGAGTTGGCGCATATGCGGTCGAGAAACCCCTCCGCGCCGGGCCCCGCGACCTCATACTTGCCGAAGCTCGTTTGATCGAGCACCCCCACTGACGATCGAACCGCGGAGCACTCGTTGCCTACAGCGGCGTGCCAATTCCCGCGATGGAAGGAGTACTCGTCTCGTGCCGGGCCCTCGCGGCAGAACCACAGCGGGCGCTCCCACCCGAATCGGGCGCCAAAGACGGCTCCCTTGGCGAGCAGTCGATCGTGGATCGGGCTCGTCTTCAACGGCCGCCCGGCCGGGAACTCCTCTTCAGGATAGTGGATGGCGTACTCGCGCTCGTACACTTCGCAGGCGCGTTCCGATACGTACTTCGGCGAGTTGGCGTAGGCTCCGAAGCGACGCACATCCAGCTCCCACATGTTGTCGCTCGGCTGTCCCTCCACGATCCACTCCGCGGCGTACTTTCCCGCTCCGCCGCCGAAGACGATGCCGAAAATGCTGAAGCCAGCCAGAACGTGGAAGTCCCGGAGACCGGGTACCGGCCCCATCAGGCATTTGCCATCCGGCGTATAACCATCGGGTCCGTTGATGACGCTCTTGATGCCCGCGTTCGCGAAGGCAGGCACGCGCGTCGCGGCAGCCTCGAGCACTGATTCGAGCCGCTCGAGATCGGGCGGGAGCAGGCTGCTGTGGAAGCCCTCGGGAATGCCCTCGAGCGCCCACGGCTTCGGGTCGCGCTCGAAGGGCCCGACGAGCAGTCCGCCTCCCTCCTCGCGAACGTAGAAGGAGGCTGCTGCATCACGCAGCACCGGAAGCTCTACTTCGAGTGAGCTGAGCTCTTCGAGGGGCTCCGTGACCAAGAACTGGTGCTCGAGGGGCACGATCGGGAGGTCGACCCCGACCATGCGACCGATTTCCCTCGCCCACTGGCCGGCTGCATTGACGACGATTTCAGCGCGGATCGCCCCCTTCGAGGTCGTGACGAGCCAACCCGGGCCGGACCGTTCGATCGCGGTCACGGCTGTGTGTACGAGGATCTCCGCACCGCTGGCGCGAGCTCCCTTGGCGAGCGCCTGAGTCACGTCGCTCGGATCGACGTGTCCGTCCGTCGGGAGGTAGGCTGCGCCGACGACACCGTCCAGCTCGATGAGCGGGAATAGCTCTCGAGCTCGCTCCGGAGAGACGATCTCGAAGGGAACGCCCAGCAGATCGGCGATGCCCTTCCGGTAGCAAAAGTCGTCGAGGCGATCCTGCGACTCCGCGAGGCGCACGCTCCCGCAGGCGTGGAAGTCGACCGTCCGGCCGGTCTCGGCCTCGAGCGACCCGTACAGCTCGAGGCTGTACTGGAGCAGCCTCATCAGGTTGTAGCTCGGGATGTACTGCGTGCAGAGCCCGGCAGCGTGCCACGTCGAGCCGCTGGTGAGCTCGTCCTTCTCCACCAGGACGACGTCGTTCCACCCAAGCCGCGTCAGGTGATAGAGCAAGCTGCAACCCGCGACTCCGCCCCCGATGACGACGACGCGGGCTTCGCGCGGCAGCGTCGCGCTCACGGTCTTATCTCGATGGTAGGAAGTCGTTATCAGAGTTCGTGAGACGGACTGCGGGGGGCGATTGTATGCACACGTTCGATCCGGAGCCACCCCATGCGGACTGCCAGAACGCTACACTCCTGGCACGTTGCGACCACGCTGTCCGACCTCGGAGTAGTGCTCCACAGCCAAGTATGAAGAGACACCGCTATTACATTTTCGCGCTCGCCGGCAGGGGACGGAGCACATGAGCACGCAAGCCGAGCACCTACGACTCCTCAGCGGTCACGACCTGCTCAGCCAAGCGCCGACTTCCGAGCTCGAGTGGCTCGCTGAACGCGGTGAGCTGGTGAGCCTGGCTGCCGGTGAGGTGTTCTTCAGAACGGGGGACCCGGTGGACGCGCTGTTCATAGTCCTCACGGGTCACTTTGCGGTTCATCAGGCCCGCCCTCAGGGGTCGCTGCAAGATCGCCCGAGCGAGCGCGGGGGAGGTCGCCGGAGTGCTGCCCTACTCACGCATGGGTCACGCCGTGGGTGACGCCATTGCCGGGGCCCCCATGGAGATGTTCGTGGTGCCCAGGCACATCATCCCCGAGTTGATCCACGCATGCCCGGAGATCACGACGCTGCTGGTGCACTTCATGCTGGATCGCTCTAGGAGCCTTGCCGCGCTGGTGCAGGGCGACGAGAAGACGCTGGCGCTGGGCAAGCTCGCCGCCGGATTGGCCCACGAGTTGAATAATCCGGCAGCCGCCATCAGCCGCGGGGCTAAGGCTCTCGCGATTGAGCTCGCGGACATAGACGACGCGGCATATCAACTGCTCACCCGATCGATGACGTCCCAACAGATCGCCCATGTGGCCCGCAGTGAGGGAGGCGTGCCGAACCGCGCCACCCCAGCCGTGGTCGCCGCTCGACGTGTCGGACCGGGAGGACAAGATCCTCGATCTCCTCGCCGAGTACGGCGTGAGCAACGTGTCCGCGGGGGGGCTCGCCGCGACATCGGTGTCACTCGAAGCGCTCTCGGCTCTCGCGAGCGTGGTAGAGGCTGGCGCCCTGGGTGTGGTGCTTACGCTCATTGCGGGAAACCATGCCGTGACCGGAATCGCCTCGGATATCGAGCGCGCCGCGGCGCGTGTGTCGGACATGGTCGGCGCGGTGAAGGGCTTCACCCACATGGATCGGGTAGTGGCGACACAGGCGGTCGACGTGGGAGCGGGCCTGAGAGACACCGTGCGGATGCTCGAGGCCCGCGCTCAGTCCCTCGGGTCAGTGGTCACGGTGGACGTCGAGAATGCCCTGCCGTCGGTGGAGGGCATGGTCGCGGAACTCAACCAGGTGTGGCACCACTTGGTTGACAACGCACTGGACGCCGTCGCCAGCGGCGGTGGCGAGGTGTCGGTGCGGGCGTGCCACCGCGAGCACTTGGTCGTGGTGGAGGTCATGGACGACGGGCCAGGCGTTCCCGACGACATCTCCGACCGCATCTTCGATGCGTTCTTCACCACAAAGGGCGTGGGGGAAGGCGCCGGACTGGGTCTCGAGATCGTGCGAGGGGTGCTTTCACGCCACTCGGGCGATATCGACCTAGAGTCGGAACCGCGCCGGACGGTGTTCCGGGTGAGCCTGCCGGCGACGCAGGTGCCGCAACAGCCCTGACATCGCCGGCGCCGTCCTGCGGATCTTCATCCGAGCCGTCCGACAGCCCCCCTGCCTCGAGGCCCTGCCACCCTCCCGCGCTCAGCTCGAGGGCGCCCAGCTCGCTTCATCCAAGTCGTCACCGGTGTCAGTGCGCCGGGCGAGGCTTCGAACGACGAGTTGCTCGCGGACCGCCCGATGCGCCTCGTCGATGGCCGAGTCCGTGTGCGTCGAGGCCGCGGCGTCCGAGTTGGCGATGGAAATCCGACCGAATCGCCGCCTCCCGACCACGCAGGGCCGATCGTCGGGGGCGAAGAGCGCCCACTCGATCGGATCGTTCAACGTGTCGTAGCTATAGGCATAGCCGTGCGGCCAGCGATTCACTGTAATCGCCTCGATGTCACGCGCCGGGTCGAAGCCGCCGCCTTCCAGTGTTCGACCGAGCTGGTCACGGATATTGCGCTCGTAAGTCTCGAAGCTCGCGGCCAGCAGATCCGCTCGCCCCATGCGATGCTGCTCCTTCTTCGGGTGTCCAGGTGCGCACGGTACTCTGGTCATGTGCAAAATCATCGGGTCGTCGGGCGACGTGGAGGGCTGGTAGTCGCCGTACTGCACGGACCGGCCCAAATTGACGCCGGTGTGGTACATGCCCGGAGAAGTCGCCCTCGAGATGCCCAGATTCGTGAAGGCCGTCCACTGACGGAGAAGCACACTCGTGTAGACGATCGGCATCTTGACGCCATACATGAGCGCCTCCCTCTGCTGGTCGGACAGCTCGGGGACAAGGTGAGGGATCACTCCGTTGTAGCAAGCCATCACACAGTGATCCGCCCGAACCGTCTCGGCCCTGTTGTCGCGCACGTAGGTGATCTCGACCTCGCGGGCCGCATCGGGGTCGCCCAGATGCCGGACGGATACGACCGTGCTGTTGAGACGAATCCGCGCATCGGAGCCCTGACGGTCGATCCGGTCGTACGCGAGGCGGGACGTCATCGAGTCGTCCAGCGAATCGCCCGGAAGCGCGTCGGGAATCATGGCCCGAACCAGGAGCCGCGCCAGCGTCGCGTTCCCGTCCGGAAAGTAGAGGTCCTCTCCGCTGTTCCACTCGCTCTCACGACCGTGTTGTCCGCCCCCGAGGTGGGAGAGCGGGCCCACGCGGGGCAGCGGCTCGAGGTTCATCCCCTGGAAGCCGGGGTAGCCCTGCGCCCATCCATAGAGCGCCGGATGGCCGTCGATGCCTACGCAGAAGCTGCCTTTGGGGCGGTCGTCGAAGAACGGGATTACATCGGGGTGGACCTTGGCGAGATCGAGGAGGAAGTCCCGATAGCTGATCCGCGCCAGACGCTCCTTCTTTTCCACATCTGACACACCGGGCATGTAATCCGGGTTCGCACCATCATCGTAGAGCCGCGCGATGTCCCTCTGTACTTCCGGAGACATCGGCGTTTGTGCGAGCCAATCAGCCCATCCGCGGCCCCCGCCCCCCCCTCCTCGTCCCATGACCAGTCGATCCTCTCCGAACACCTCTTTCGCGAAGAACGTGGCGCTCCCGAGGCCCATCGATCGGTACAATCCCATACTGGGGGCGCTGGCGGCTAGTGCGCGTTCCACGTCGATGCCGACCGCGGCCAGGAGCGTCCTGGCGACGGTGCTGTACTGACGTACGGACTCGAGGTACGACGTGCCGCCGTTCAACATCAGCGTACGGCCTCGGTAGGTCATCTCGTTCCGCTTGGCGTGGCCGCCGAAATCGTCGTGGTTGTCGAGGACGAGCACACGTGCGCCGCGGCCAGCCGAGGTCAGGAAGAAGTAGGCCGCGGAGAGCCCGCTCAGCCCGCCTCCGACCACCACGCAGTCGTAGTGCTCACCCGTGTCGGTGGCATTGCTCCAGCTGTCCCCATCACGGAGCGAATGGGCGACCTCGAACGAACCGGCGTGACTTCCTCGCATTCCAGTCAGGGACGGCGGATAGTACTCCTGCGCCCCGGACCCAACCGGCTTGTCCCCGAGTGCCGACAACCAGTCGGGTGTGATGAGCGCGCCGGTGACTGCGACCCCCACCCCGTTGACGAAGTCCCGTCGCGTGATACCGCGGTGCATCCCAAGGTCACGGTCCTGACTCTTTGACACGGCGCCCTCCGAGGCTCAAAAGCACTGATGTGGTCGCTGAGACGAGCCTCATTCGAGGCCGACCTCAAATGCGATTGTATGCGGGCGTCCGATCCGGAGCTACCCCATGCGGACTGCCCGTCTGCGACGGCTGGCGGGAGCTCTTCGGCGACCCCGAGCCGTTGGTGTTGTTGTGGGCGGGATCTGCTCGCGGTTTGCTACCCAGCGCCCCATCTTGAACCATGAGCAAAGCGATCGCCCGCCTGAACGCAGAGCTAGAGGGCCGCTACCGCGTGCTGCGCGAGATTGGCTCCGGTGGCATGGCCACGGTCTACCTAGCCGAAGACCTGAAGCACGGCCGCGACGTCGCGGTGAAGGTCCTGCATGCTCGGCTCGCCTCCTCGGTGGGGAGTGAACGCTTCCTCCGGGAGATCAGGGTCTCCGCGCGGCTCAATCATCCGCACATCCTGACGCTGATCGACTCGGGACAGGCCGGGGACGCGCTCTTCTACGTGATCCCGTTCGTCGACGGTGAGTCGATCCGCGCGAAGCTCGACCGGGAGAAGCGGGTGGACCTGCAGGAGACGGCCACGCTGATCCGTCAGGTTGCGTCGGCGCTGGACTACGCGCATCAGCAGGGTGTGATCCACCGGGACATCAAGCCCGAGAACATCCTCCTTCATCGCGGCGTGGCGATGGTGAGCGACTTCGGGATCGCGGTGGGCCTCCAGGCGGCGCAGGCCGATCGGCTCACCGAGGAGGGGGCTTCGTTGGGCACCCCGTCGTACATGAGCCCCGAGCAGGTGGAGGGCAGCGACGACATCGATCCGCGGAGCGACGTCTACGCAGTCGGCTGTCTGGCGTACGAGATGTTGGCGGGCACCCCACCCTTCACTGGCGCTTCGACGCAGGCCCTTCTCGCGAAGATCCTCACCGCCGATCCACAGGCGCTCACCGAGATTCGGACGGATGTACCGGTAGCGGTCTCGGACGCCGTGGCGCGCGCGATCGCGCGGCCGCGCGACGACCGCTTTCCGACCGCGGGTGACTTCTCCGCCCGCTTGGCCGAGGCGTCCCTACCCGTCGCGACCTCGGGGAGCTCGGGCCGATGGGGAGCGGCTGTCGCCGCTGCGGCGTTGGCAGGTTTTGTGGCCTGGCAGGCCCTCGCTCCTGGTAGCACCGCTGCGTCCACCGCCAGCGCGCTCGCCGAGATCGACCGCCTGGTGGCCCAGCGGGAGTGGGTCGGGGCATGGGACATCGCCTCCGAGATCGAGGGTGAAGTCAGTGACACGACGATGGAGCGCATCTGGTCGAGGATATCGTCGCCCACCAGGGTGGTCACCGAGCCCGCTGGCGCAATGGTCTCTTGGCGTCCGTATGGGGCCACCGAGGAGGCGTGGCGACCCCTGGGGCCTGCCCCGGTGGAAGCTCGCCTTCCCCAGGAACTCGTGGCGCTCCGGCTCGAGCACGAGGGCTATCAAACACGCTTCATCGGATCCGAATCGGGTATGGCGCCCATCATCTACTGGACCGCAGGCGAGGAGGACACTGGGGCTCTCGGCGATTTCACATGGACCTTGATGCCCGCGGGGAGCGAGCCGTCTGGTGTCGTTCATATCCCGTCTCACGCGGTCGACCTGAGCTGGCTCTCGTCTTCGCTGTGGACTGCACCCGTGCTCACGGTCGACGACTATCTGATCGACGAGCACGAGGTGACCAACGGCCAGTATCAAACGTTCGTCGACGATGACGGGTACGAACGGGAGGAGTTGTGGGATCACCCGTTCGAGAGCGGGAGTGCGACGTTGCCGTTCGGTGAGGCGATGTCGCGCTTCACCGATCAAACTGGTCGTCGGGGACCCTCGACTTGGGAGGTCGGGTCCTACCCGCCGGGGATGGAGGACTACCCGGTGACGGGCGTGAGCTGGTATGAGGCCGCCGCATACGCGAAATGGGCGGGAAGGTCGCTTCCGACCATCTACCACTGGTACGCTGCGGCGGCGACACACCTCGGCGCCTCCGTGATTCCTTTCAGCAACCTGGACGGCGTGGGGCTGTCGCCCGTGGGCGAGCACCCTGTCCGCACCCCGTTTGGGCCCGTCGACATGGCGGGAAACGCCAGGGAGTGGGTCTTCAACCAGGACCGGAACCTGCGCTACACCGCCGGCGGCGGATACACGGACGCAGGCTTCTACTTCGAGGGCGCACAGCCCCAGCTCGCGTTCGACCGGTCGGTGACGAACGGCTTCCGGCTCATCACGGACCTCGGGAGCCCGGAGCGCTTCGCGGAGCTGAGCGAGCCGGTCAACCGGGCGACGCGCGACTTTCGTGCGGAGCAGCCCGTATCGAACGACGTGTTCGAGTTCTTCCGGCAGTCCTATGCGTACGATGACACGCCACTCAACGAGACGATCGAGCGAACAGACACGGTCGCGGCCGGCATCCGCCAACGCATCGTCCTCGATGCGGCGTACGGCGGAGAGCGGCTGGCGCTGTACCTCTTCCTTCCGCTGAATCGCGATCCCGAGCTACCGCTCCAGACCGTGGTGTACATGCCGGGATCGGGGGCCCTGACCGGAGGAGGCATCGACGGATGGAGCAACTCCTCCAGTCACCCCGCGTTCCTGACCCGCAGCGGCCGCGCCGTGGCGTTCCCTGTATACCGGAGCGTGTGGGAGCGCGAGGACGATTACTTCTACCAGCGGCAGGATCCGAGCAACGAACACCGCGACCACGTCATGATGTGGCGACAAGATATCGGCCGGACGATCGACTACCTCGAGACCCGGGATGACATCGATGTGGACCGATTGTCGTATTTCGGGCACTCGTGGGGCGGACGCATGGGCGCGATCATGCTCGCGTTGGAGCCTCGGTTCCAAGCGGGCGTACTCTACGTCGCGGGCCTTAGCATCCGCCCGACCCAACCGGCCGCGGAACCGCTGAATTTTCTCCCTCGAGTGCGGGTTCCGGTCCTCATGCTGAATGGTGAGTTCGACACGGTCTACCCGCTGGCGACCCAGTCACGACCGTTCCTGGATCTCTTGGGAAGCGAGGTGAAACGGCAGCATGTCGAGCCCGGTGGGCACTCCGTTCCCTACAATGTTCTGATCCGCGAGACACTCGGGTGGCTGGATGAGCATGTCGGGCTGGTCCGCTAATCCTCGGTGAAAGCTGTAAAGCTGATCGCGCTGTTGTTGCTCATTTACATAGGGATCGTCGCGTCGTTCGAGTCCTTGCTCGGGTATTTCCAGCCCGCGGGTCAGAGCACCCTGGTTATCACCACCACGGATGAGGACGGGAACACACACGACCGGGTCCTGGCTCGGCTCGAAAGCAATGAGCACCTCTTCGTGGCAGCAAACCACTGGCCGCAGGCGTGGTACAAACGCGCCCTAGAGAATCCGACTGTGCAGGTCGTCGTGAATGGTGTGAAGGGCGACTACGTGGCGGTGCCTGCAACCGATGAGGAGCACGATCGTGTTGATGGCGAACAAAGCCTTGGTATGGCGTTTCGCATCTTGACCGGCTTTCCGCCGAGACACTTTGTTCGGCTGGATCCCAGCTAGGGTCAGCGCACCCCGAATGCCGCCAAGCCGCCACCGAGCTGGATGAGCAGGACCTGCTGCCCCTCATGAACCCAGCTCGACATGCCGTACCGCGTCGCCCCGGGAAGCGGAACTGACCCCACGCGCTCGCCGGTCCGCTTGTCGATCGCGAACAGGCTCTGCGTCCCGTCGGCTGTCTGGCCGGAGGCGATGAGCAGCTCCGGGGTCACGACCATGGCGGCGTGACCGGGGCGTCCGCGGTTCACCTCGACGCCCTCGACCCCCTGGAGCAGCGGGTGGTTTCGGATCATGTCCTGCTGCTGCTGTGACGCGTCTCCATGGGGGATCGTCCAAAGATGATCTCCCGTGTTCATGTCGATCGCCACGATGCGACCCACCGGCCCCTTCCAGATCGAGAGACCGTCCACGGTCGGCCGGCCGCCACCCGGGACCGTCGTGCCGCGAGCGGCCCAGTCGGAATACGTCGTTCCCGACTGTCCCGGACCATCGCGCGGCGACTCAGCGCCCCGGACCACCTGCAGTCTGAAGCAGTTGCTATGTGAGGTGATGAACATCACGCCGTCCACCGGGTCCGCTACCGGCGCCCCGGTGATGTTCACGCCCCCTGCACCACCAGGGCAATTCCAGGCGGGTCCGGCCGGGTCTCCGACGTGTGTCGGCGGATCGAACAGCTCGTTGAAGTAGTTGCCTTCTTGCGCGACCTGGAGCGCCATCTCGTAGATCTCGGGCGTGTAGTCGATCAGGTGCTCCATGGTGCGGCCCTGGAGGTCGAACGCAGCGGGTTTCGTCGGGAACGGCTGCGTGGGTGAAAGCAGCTCTCCTGGCACCCTCGACGGCGGCACAGGCCGCTCTTCGATCGGCCAGATCGGCTCACCCGTCTCACGGTCGAGCGCGTACAGGAACGCCTGTTTCGTCGCCTGGAACAGGCCCTTGATCTGACGACCGTCCACCTCGACGTCCATGAGGATCGGCGCGGTGGGCGTGTCGTAGTTCCAGATGTCATGATGCACCATCTGGTAGTGCCAGGCTCGCTCGCCCGTCTCGACATCCAGCGCGATGATGCTCGTGCTGAACAGGTTGTCCCCGGGACGGAATCCGCCGTAGTAGTCGATCGTCGCGCCGTTCGTCACGACATAGACGAGCCCCAGCTCCGGGTCCGCCGACATCGGGGCCCACGAGGAGACGTCACCCGTCCACTGCCATGCGTCGTTCTCCCACGTGTCGTGGCCGAATTCTCCGGGCCGCGGGATGACGTTGAACCTCCACTTGAGGTCACCTGTGCGCGCATCGTAGGCCAGAATGTCACCCGGCACGTTTTCGACGCGGGTCTGGTTGTAGCCCTGCTCTGCCGAATTGCCGACGACCACCACGTCGTTCACCACGATCGGGGGCGAGGAGGACGTGATGTAGCCGATGCCCTGGGGGATCCCCTGGTACGGATCGTATTCCTGATTCAGGTTCTCCCAAGGGCCCCAGCCCTCGATCAGATCCGCGACCAGATCCACGCTCCCGGACTCGGGGAAGCCTGGAATTGGGACACCCTCACCCCAGTTCTCGAGGGGCTTGCCGGTGTCGGCATCGAGCGCGTGCAGAAAGAACGCGGGCGTCGTGATGAAGACGACGCCCCTGCCGTCGACTTCTGCATAAGCGATGCCTTTCCCGTACCCCTGACGCATCGAGTACTCGAAGCGATGTGTATTCGGCTCGGTGAAGCTCCACAACAGCTCGCCTGACCCTGGATCGAGCGCCACCACGTGCCTGCGGTAGCCCGTGACCGTGATCAGCTTGCCATCGATGAAGCTCGGCGTCGCGCGGGGTGTGGCGGAACCGAAGCTCCCCGCATCCCACTGCCACAGCACCTCGAGGTCCTCGAAGTTCGCTGCCGTGATCTGGTTTGCCGAGGTGTACCGCGTGTGCCACGCGTCCCCGCCCAGGAAGGTCCACGAACCGTCTTCGGTGCCTGGCCCCTGCGCCATCACCGCGGTTGGTGCCAACATCACAGCGCCGAGCGCGAGCGTGAGCAAGGAGGCGGTATACGGGCGGAAACGTGCGCACGCATGCTCGGTCATGATCGGCTTCTCTCTCGGGTAGCAACAGCTCGACTGCAGGTCAGCGCCCACATCGTGTCCGCCGGGTCCGGCACGCGCAAGTTCCGGCTCCACAGCCGCTGGGGGCTTACACAAAGGCCCGTCAGGTCACGTCCACGAGCAGATGTCCCCGTTCACGTGGGGCCAAGATCCCTCTCATCTTCAGCGATCCAATCCTTTACGGGGTCTTCGTGTCGAGGCGATCGAAAATGTTTCGCAGGAGCCCGCCCCAGCGTATCGTGATGCTTCGGCTCGTAGACGTACGCGAGCGCTAACATCGAAGGGAGACCGAGTTGCGAAGAATTACGACTACCCTGGGGGTTACCGTCGTGTTGGCGGCGATCCTGCCACTCGCTGTCGAGGCGCAGGACTGGACGCGGCGGGAGTACCCGTTGGCGCCCCCCAACTCGAACAGAAACTTCGTCGCGCCATACTTCGACGGGTTCTACCCGAACGCAGACGGCACCTTCACCATCTCGTTCGGCTACATGAACCGGAATGACGCGGACCAGATCGAGATCGCGCTCGGTACCGACAACTTCATCGAGCCAGCCGAGTTCGATGGGGGCCAGCCCACCGCGTTCCAGGTCGTGCGGTACTCGGGATTTGGTGGCCCGCGCGAACGAGGGACGTTCGGGGTCGTGGTGCCCGCCGACTTCGAAGGCGACGTGTGGTGGACGCTCACCACGGACGGATACACGACCCGTGTTCCCGGCAGGCTGGAATCACCCGGCCGGATCATCAGGGGCGCCTACGAGCTGGGCACGACCGCGATGGCGGCAGGCTCGTTGCGCCCCAGCGTTCGATTCATGGAGAACGGTCCCGAGGGGATCGGCATTACGGGCATCGAGTACCCGGAGCCGTTGACGACCACTGTGGGAGAACCCGTCGACGTTCGCTTCTGGGCCTTCGATCGCGGCGAACGAGAGCTCGCTACCGTCAACATGACGCTGTGGAAGCACCAGGGGCCGGTCGGTGGCGTGATCGCGTTCGAGTCGCTCGTGGAAGCGCCCCCCGAAGCGGAGGAGCCGGCAGGCAGAGGCCGGGGCCGAGGCGGGCGAGCAGCCCGTCCGCCCGGACCGGGTCCGCTCATGACGACGCAGTCCATTCCGATCCTCACGGACGGGCCGGAAGCGAATCAGGGACACTTCACCGCGACGTTCGATACGCCGGGACGGTACGTCATCCGGATCCGGATCGATAACTTTACGGGCAACTCAGACAGTACGCCCGGGAACCAGTGCTGCTGGACGAACGGATACGTAGTTGTGAGCGTGAACCAGTAATCGGCAGTATTGTTACAGCAGGGGATCGCCTGAATCGGCGAGGCCCCGTGCGGATTTGTGCATTCTGAGAGGAGTTGAACATGCAGGTGTCCATCCATCGTTTGGTGTTACAGATCGCCACGGCGGGCCTTCTCGCGATGCTCGTGACGCTCGGGACGGGTCAAGAGCGTGCGCTCGAGGGTCAGGAGACCGTCGCGCAGAATCGCGCCGGGCCTGCCGCGTACGCGGACCTGACGTTCACGAGGGACATCGCTCCCATTCTCCAGGAAAACTGCCAGGTCTGTCACCAGGCTGGCGCCATCGGGCCGATGCCGCTCATGGAGTACGATGACGTGCGACGATACGCCCGCCGGATCGCGCGTATGGTCGAGACACATGAGATGCCGCCCTACCAGTACGACAGGGACACCGGCATCCAGGACCTCAAGTACGATCCGCGCATGAGCACGGAAGACATCGAGAAGATCGTCATGTGGGTCGATGATGGTGCGCCGGAGGGAGACCCGGCCGACATGCCGGCGGCCGTCGAATGGCCTGATCCGGGCGAGTGGCGCTTGGCCAAGCGCTTCGGCCAGCCCGATGTAGTGATCCGGTCCGAGCCCTACGACGTCCCGGCCATCGGCCAGGATCGGTGGTGGAAACCCGTGGTGCCGACGGGCATTACGGAGGACCGTTGCATTATCGCCATCGAGACCAAGCCTACGGTGATCGGCCGAGGCGTGACTCACCATGCGAACTCGAGCTTCCGAGTAGAAGGGAGCCAGGCGGGCCGACTCTCGGAGTACGCGCTCGGGAAACTCGGCGAGATCGTGCCGGAAGGGGCCTGTCGCACCGCGCCTGCCAACTCCGAGGTGGCATTCGACATCCACTACTGGCCGAACGGCCAGGAGTTGGTCGACGACCAAGTCGAGATCGGAATCTGGCTACATCCCGAGGACTACGAGGGAGAGTACAGGCAGTCGCTGACGCTGTATCCCCTCAGCGGTGGCCGCGGATTCGACATCCCACCGCACGGAACTCTGATGACCCAAGGCTTCCGTGCGTTCACCACGCCGGTCCGAATCGACAGCTGGCAGCCGCACGGCCACACCCGGCTGGTGGCGATGTCGATCCAGATCCTGCGCGCGAATGGCCGCACAGAGATGGTCAGCATGGTCTCGAACTGGAGTGCTCTCTGGCACCACAGCCATATCTACGACGATGACGTGGCGCCGCTGCTCGAGGTCGGTGACCAGCTCATCCTGACCGGTTGGTACGACAACACCGAGAACAACCGGTACAACCCCGATCCCGACCAGTGGGTCGGCATTGGCGACCGCACCGCCGACGAGATGTCACACGCCTGGATCGCGGTGACCCATCTGGACGAAGAAGGCATGGCAAAGATCAAAGCGGATCGCGAGTCGCGCATCGTCAGCGAGGAGGACGGCTCGAACTAGCACCTTCGAGCTTGAAGACTAGAGGGAGCCGAAGCCCCCCAGCGCCGTGAGGTGCTGGGGGGCTTCGTGTTGTCTCAGGATTCGCAGACGACAAGCTTGGCTCCGGCGAACCCGGGTCCCATACGCCAAGTGACGTAGGCGCCGCGGTCGCGACCTAGAACTGCAGGCTCGAGAGCGGATCGAGCAGCGAGGGCACCGGGCAGCGCCGGTCCTGCAGCCACTGGACCTGCCAGCCCACGATGGCCCCGTAGACCAACACGAGCAGCGCCGCCCACCAGCTCGTGAATGCCAGCGCTAGGCCGGCGGCACCGGCGGTCGCGTTCTTGAGCGCCCACACGACGGCTCCGCGCACCCAGCATGGGTCGGGCACGCACCAAGGGCGCCAGAAGAAAGTGTAGATCACCCCGGCTCCCCCGATCAGTACCAGGCCGAGGGTGATGACGGGTCCGCTGGACATCGCGACGCCCAAAGCCACCATGAGCAGGCCGGCCAGCAGCGCCTCCGTGAAGCGACGACCGAACTTGGGACACTGGATGTGCGGCGGATCCCACCATTCCGGCCACTCCCAGTCGGGGTCGTCCGGACCGCCGGACCCTGTTCCACCCGGCCCCGCCCCCCCCCGGGCCGCTGGGCTCCTCTCCGCCCGGTGGCGGCGGAGGACCGTCCGGGTGCGGCTTACAGGTGACGGGAACGCGCCCAGAGACCGGATCGGTGTCGGTGCAGCCGCCCCCGGCGATGCACTCCACCTCGATCCACACGCCGATGCCGCAGCGTATACGCTGGTGCCGCGCATCGTCCGGATCGAGCAGAAACGTCACCCACCAGGCGCCGTCGTTCTCAGGATCGTAGGGGCCGGTGCCCGGGGGCAGCGAAGCCGGGTGCGCCACTTCCGGCGTCCCGATCCAGAGCAATGCCCCGGAGGCGCCGCCCACACGCAGCGTCACGCGCACCTGATCGCAGTGACGTGACGCACGCCCTTCGACGCTGAGCTTGGGGATCCAGCCGTCAGGCTGCGCGTCGTAGCTGACGAGGCCGACGAGGCACCGCCCGTTCGAGCGCGAACAGCTCAATCAACTCGTCTTTACCGCGCAGCTCTGCCTCCCCCAACGACTTTGCGCGTAACTCGCTCGGGAGGTCGAGCTGCTCGAGCACGGTCGCGGAGACCAGGCACCGTTCGTTCAACGCCTTGCAGTGCCCCTGAATCCTCGACACAGCGTTCAGCGTGTCACCGAAGAACGCCAACTCCGTCTTCGCCTCCCCGACCCACACCGTGAGAACGGAACCCCCGTGAATCCCCGCCCGGAACTTGGGTATGGTCCCGTATCGCCTCATGTACCGCCGCGCCTTTCCCTCGAGCAGCTGCTCCATATCGAAGAAGCAACGGATACAGCTCGCGTTCTTCGTGCCCTTATCGAACGGCCAGCTCACAATGACCTCATCCCCGACGTACTGGTACACCTGGCCCCGCCAGGCCAGGATCGCCTCCGACATGTCGCGATAGCAGTCGCCGATCAGCCGGGTGTACGCCAGATCGCCAAGGCGCTCCGCCAGACCCGTCGAGTCCTGCGGGTCGGCGAACAGGAAGACTCGATCCTCAGCCTCGGGGTAGCGGTAAACACCCATGAGGTACCGCCGAAGATCCCCGGAATTGTGGAGCTTTCTGATCTCGAGGAACGACGTGCCGAGAATCGCGACGACGATGGCAAAGATGGAGTCTCGCCCCATCGTGTCGCCCACCACGTACAGCCTCACTGCCTCCACGAAACCGGTTTCCTGGGTCAGCCACGTGTCTGCGGCGTTCACGATGATCAGCGCGGCGAGCAAGGCCGTCACATAGAGGGAAATCCGGAGCGCGTTGAGGATCATGTACGCGCGCCACCGGTATCTGCCGATGAAGACGAATTCCTCTCCAACGCCAAGTATGCCACCGATGAGGAAGCCCGCCGCGGCACCCCTCAGGGCGTGCGGCAACGGCGGACCCAACTCGATCTGGTGGATCAGCAAACCGACGAGCGCGCCCACCACGGAACCGACCACGACGAACCTGAGGACCGCGTGTCTCCGCTTGCGGAGGATGGCTTTCATGGATTCGCCCTCAGCGGAACCTTACGCGCGGGCCTCCGGTCGTCGGCCAGGTAGACCGTCGCCATCCCGCCCTCACCGAGTTGGGACTCGATGCGGTAGCGGCCCTCCAGGGCTGCGTTCAGGCGGGCGATAGGGTCGGACGCGCGTGTTTTCGGGATTCGGAGGGTCAGGCCGACGTCAACATCCTACTCGCGGCGCGGATGGCGCAAGGAATCGATCGTCCTGCCTCGTGGCGCGACCACCACGGGTGGACGACGTTTCGTGATGCGCGTCCTCGTCATCGGCGGAAACGGCTTCCTCGGCTCCCGAACCGTACAGGCACTGGCCAATCTTCCAGGGGTCCAGGTGACGGCGGGCCATCGGGGACGGGAATCGAGTGCCGGACGGTCGCGGAAGCATCAGGGCGACGTGGCTTCGACGCGACTCGACCTGGCTGATCCTTCCACGTTCTCCGAGATGGCGAAGCACGACTTCGTGGTGAACACCTCGGACACCCTCGCGGCGCCACCCACGCTCGAATGGGACCTCGAAGAACCGCCAGCCTGGATGTGAACGACGAGTTCTAAAGCGTCTGGATAGATGTGCGTGGCACACAGCCAGCAAACTTGCCTAACAAGCGATCACTACTGCTGCGGGGAGTATGGTTAGTTTCACGGTCATGAACTTGACGCCTGATGAGCAACCCGTTGTCCGTCGTGCCGTGGCTGCCTACCAAGAGGTGAAGAAGGGGCATAAGGGGCAATTCGGGGGCACGACCGCCGACGAGGTTCTCGAAGAGTTGAAGCCGGGTCCCGTCCGCTGGACTGAACTCGCGGCGTTCGTGATCGAAACGGCAGAAGGACCCACGCGAAGGAATCGATAAGGTCGCACCGCGCCAAAAAACATCAAAAAAAAAGCAGGATCCCCGCCGTCAACTGAAATGGCTGGTTAGACGGCGCGTTCCTCGACGGTCAAGGCTTGAAACTCCGATTACCAGTGCGCGATAGGTTTTCACGCAACTCCTTCACGATGTCGTTAGTGCCTCCCGCACCGCCGCCAAGACTTTCTTATCTGACGGAAATCTGACCCAGCCTTTCTGCGCGACCACCTGAGCTCCGACCCAGACGGTGAACTCACCTCTCCCACCTTCGACTAACTCCGGCTCGGCCCCGACATCTGTTTTAATCAACGCTGCCACACGGGCAGCACGCGAACGGTAAGAGCCTCACATCTTGCAGAACCTTATACGGATACTCTTCATGAGATCAGATGGGATGTCCGGACGGGACGACGGATGTTCGAGCCCTTCTACACGACAAAGGCCCCCGGTGAAGGAACCGGACTGGGCCTGTCCATCTCTCATGACATCGTCAAAGGGCACGGCGGGACCATCACCGTAGACAGTAGACCCGGAAGAACCTGCTTCTCTGTCACCCTCCCGTTCAATCCGCCTTCGCCAGCGCGGACAGCTTGAACGCCAGCTTTGACCTACTGTCGTCGTTGGCCGAGAATCGCCGGCGTCTTTGTCGGTTTCGGGGCTTTGATCGTTCTTTCCGGGCGGGCGGATGACGATGCCCCGGAACTCGGCATGGTCCGTCAGGTGGTCGTAGTTGGTCTGGTCACGCTCGCCGGCGCGCTGATACCAATCGGCATCGCGCAGTTTGGAGTGGAAGGGAATCTACTTTGGCGGGTCTCGAGCGCCTGCTTCTTCGGACTGATCTGGTTCACCATCCTCCACCCCACGTCGAGACCGTTGATCATTGCTCAGATTCGGACCGACCCCGCGCTCGGCTGCCTTCTTCTGGCTGGTGCTCGAGCCGCCGATCCAGCTTCCCTTGATTTTGGCCATGCTGGGCCTGTTCCCGTCTAACGCTGCAGGCTTCTACATCATCGCCGTGCTTGTGAACCTGGTGGAAGGCGCCCCGCTGCTTGCCCAAGTGACTTACGCTCGGGTCGCCCGGTCGAAGGGGGCCGACGAATCCGAATGACTGGCTCAGAAGCGATTGCTACGGTCGCGGTGAACATCGCATACCGCAGCGTCATTCAGAGCGTATTCACAGCGAAGGTGCTTCAGGCCCACCGGAGCATCACGCGAGCAAGATGCTGCTCAGTTCAGCAGGGCGCGAGCGATATGGCGGATCTCTCAACAGGACTATCGCGGCATGAGCATCCTGCTTCGCCTACGGCAACAACGGCAGCCTGAAGTGGACGGAGTCCGGGCAGGGTCGGTTAGATTGTGTTCGTTGGCGCTCAATCGAGCTCGAACCATCGAGAGGCCCAATGGGTGACAGCGACTACGAAGTGCGTTTGAAGACCACAGGGCGAAACGACCGCTGTCTTTGTGGCTCCGGCAAGAAGTACAAGAAGTGTCACTTGGCCGAGGACGAGGGCACGCGGTCCGCAGCGCTCAAAGCCCTCGAAGCGGATGCCATGGCGAACCCAAGCGCGGCCCAAGACGCCGGCGGTGAGGCCGACACGAAGGGGTCGGAGAAGCGCACGCGGTTGACGAAGCGCCAAGAGAGACTCTCCGGGTCTAAAGGGCGCGGGTCGGACGGCATACCGAAGAACATCCCACGGCGGGGCGCCGTGTGATGTCGTCGGCCAAAGGCGCGACGCGGAGCAGCAAGCAGAACGCCTTGCCGCAAGAACCGGATGCCATCAACCCACGTGCTGAACTACTGCTGGGGCTGCACGATGAGCTGG
>Ga0066376_10000349_pt1 | contig 41690 bp, 41 predicted proteins | sample Knorr_S15_td_Bot_FD_77009 | JGI IMG/M metagenome (GOLD analysis project Ga0066376, IMG submission 77009) | Marine microbial communities from Southern Atlantic Ocean transect - Knorr_S15_td_Bottom_ad_5009_LV_A | ecosystem: Environmental > Aquatic > Marine > Oceanic | place: Southern Atlantic... | reverse complement strand
CGGATAATTTGGTATCTACGAGCAATTCGAGTGCTGTAGAAAATGTCGATTTACTATCAACGCGCCCGGCTCAGAAGGTCATTGGCTATTTGTCGAACAAATGGAATGTGCTGATTATTCGTCGTTTGTCGCGCAAAACCATGCGTTATTCAGAACTTCGCCGAGATATCGGTGATATCTCGCAGAAGATGCTGACCCAGACACTCCGCCATTTGGAGCGTGTTGGGTTGGTTGAGCGCACAGTTTATCCGGTTGTTCCGCCAAAGGTCGAGTATTCGCTGACAAAACTCGGCTGGACATTGGTTGAGCCGATTAACGTGTTGGTCGATTGGGCCATCGAAAACATAGATCACGTCGAAAACGCCATCGAGAGTTACGACTCGCGAGATGGCGTCAATTAATTTTTTGAGGAGTATTTAAATGTCGCGCATTGAATTGGTGGATCTCGATATAGACGACAAAGAGATCCAAAATATGTTTACCGCCGTAACGGCCATGCTGGGAAGGGTGCCGAACTCTTATAAAGTTTTGGCGAGATCGCCGTTGGTCGCCAAAATGCTGGTGCCATTTAATGCGGTGGTCCAGCGCGAAGGGGCCGGCAGTGTTCTCTCAACCAAGATCAAAGAAATGGTGGTGATCAAAACCAGTCATATCAACGCGTGCTCCTATTGATTTGCACATAACACGTCGCTTGGTCAAGCGGCTGGAATTTCAGACGAACAAACCATTGAAATCGGCACGGATGAATACCTCGATTCTGAGCTCTTCAATGAACGTGAAAAGGCAGCCATTTTGTGGGCCGATCATGTGACGCGGAACACCGCCAAAGAAGATAACGGTGTCTATGAAAAAGTGCGCGAGCACTTCACCGAACAAGAGATGGTCGACCTCACATTAATTGCGTGTTTCTTTAATTTTTTCAATCGCTTAACTGATTCTCTTCAAATACCGATAGAGGATCAAAGCGACGTCGATAAGATCAAAAGATCGGTGCGCCTCGACCCCGAAAAAGTCAAAAACTACCTCGAAACCACGATCGAAAACTGGCCGGAAAGTTTCCCGGAACCCAACCCGGATTAGGGTTCTGCTATTTCGGTGACAGCTTACTTTTAAGCGTAAACCGTCACCAAAAGACGGGCTCGATTACGGTCCAGGCTTGGCTGACGGCTGCCGGTTATCCTGCTTGCTCCAGCTGCTTGAAAAATCTTGCAGCAAATCGCTGACGCTGCCTTTTTCGTCACCTCTTGTCGCCAGCCAGATGCCGGCCCAGAGAACGAGGGTGCCGTAAATTACGATTTTTTTGAGCAGGTCTAGCCGATCTTTCACCACGCGTTCATACCACCCGCGTATCCCTTCATCGTTCCGCACTTGCCTGCGCAACGACATGGCCGCAGCGACGATCGCAATAAATATCCCAACCCAAATTAAAGCTGACAACATCATTATTCCTAATTCTAATAAACAAGCGCCCTTTAATATGGAATATTTACATCTGATCGTCGAGGTTACCTTGAACAAAGCGAATAGCCGACAAAGTCTCGACATCAGTTGCATAAGCAGAAACGAACGCCATTGCGGCATACAGCAAAAGGCCAAAAACGACGACAGGCTTGCGACCATACCTATCAGATATAGGGCCAAACGAAATCTGCCCCAGCGCCGTTCCAATCGTGAAGATTCCGATGGTCACGCCTATTGTGCCAGGATCAACAGCCATGGCCTTGGCGATCGCGGGCATTGCCGGCAAGAATGTATCAATGGCGACCGGGTTAAGCGAAGAAATACCGGCGACCAATAGAACGAGCAAAAGGTATTGAATTCGGTTCACCGGCTTATGGTATCGCTAGAGACGGCGAATATACAGCACATAAATAACAACGGTTAAAATGCCGCAAACGGCAATGGCGGCGGCCATCGGAATGGCAGTTCCATCTGAAAACGTGGACAAAAGAGCCGACAGGATTGCTGCCATCGAATTTTGAATGAAGCCCTGCAGCGATGAAGCTGCGCCTGCGATTTGAGGAAAAGGCGTTAGCGAAGCCGAGGTCGTTTGCGGCAAAACAAATGCAAATCCGAACATAAAAATTACCATTGGCGCGAGAACGGCTGCGGCGTGGTTGATGTTCGCCAGTGCGAGGCCGAACATAACGATGCCGCCGGTGGCAACTGTAAATGAGCCGATTTGAATGAGCCGCTTCATGCCGAGCGTATCAATTAATTTACCGGCGGTCGCGGTTGCTGCCATATAGCCGATCATAACCATCGACAATAGAATTCCATACATGCCGGGTTTGATGCCGAACGTACCGATTAAAATGCCGGAGGAAGAGTTGAGATAGGCAACGAGGCCCGACAGGACAAATCCGCCGCACAATACGTTAAAAAGAAAATTACGATTACTGAGAATGGTGGAAAAGTTCCGGGCTAAAGTAGCGGGACGCAGCGCCCGAAAATCCTTATTTTGCAGCGTCTCTTTGTAAAACAGCCAAAAAATCAGAATTGCGCTGCCGGAATAGATCGACATGCACCAAAATATACTCTGCCAGCTGAAATTTTCGGATAAATAACCGCCCAGCGGGCCCGCGCCAAGCGTCGATGCCGCTCCGACCAACATAAAGCCGGTGATTAGTTTTGCCAGTTTGTCTCGCTCAAACAGATCTCGAGAAACGGCATTCGAAAGGATGCGCCCCGAGGCTAAGACAAGCCCTTGGAGAAATCGCCAAAATACCAGGCTGCCGACAGTTTCTGACAATCCCGCACCAATTGTCGCCGCGAAATAAATGGATAGTGTTAGAAGGATGATTGGTTTGCGTCCAAATCGATCGGCAAGCGGACCGTAGAGAATTTGTCCAAGCGCATTTCCAGCAAAAATCGCTGTAAGTGAAAATTCAATCGAGCTGATTCCAACGCCAAGTCCATTTGCGATTGCTGGAACGGCGGGTAAAAATCCATCAATGGCGATTGGGCCAACCATCGTTAAATAGCCCAGCAGAAGGGCATAAAACAGGAGCAGACGGCGTTTCGACATTGTATTCAATCCGTCTTAAGTGTCGTTCTGGGTATCAAGATAACAAAAGCAAGGAAGGCAAAAACGCTCGCGCCCGCGAGTGCAAATACCATCGGCATTTGTGTGCCGTCAGCGGTAAGCCCCAGTGTGATGGTGACGAGCGCGCCAGTGCCTTGCTGAAGAAACCCAAGAAGGGAGGTTGCGCGCCCTGCCATATGACGGAAATTGGAAAGAGCGCCTGCTGTCATGGCCGGCATGGTTAGAGCAAATCCAGCCAAATGGATGGCAATTGGAATTAGGATTGAATAGATCGTTGTGATCCCCATGAGGGTCAGGCCAAGCAGCATTAGGCCGCCAATAATGCTGAATATTGTACCAAGGAGTATGATCTTTTTAACACCGAGACGTTCGACAATCTTTCCAGCAAAAGCAGCTGCGATCAAATGGCCCGTCATGATGGCGGCAAATTGATAGCCGAAGACGTCTGCTGATTGTCCTAATACGCCGGTCATAACCGGGGCGATCCCGGCAAGGATGGCGTAGAGTCCGGAATAGGCACCCATGCCAATCAGTAAAAACGTGACGAACGTCCGGTCCGTGATAATTTCAGCAAAACTCACAGCAAGTACGCTGGGCGTCATGGCCCGCATATCTTTTGCCTGGAGGCTTTCTTCTAAAAAGAAAATGATAACAAGCAAAACAATGACGCCGGTGCCTGCCATCAGAAAGAAAACCGCCTGCCAGCCGAACCAAACCGTCAGATGGCCGGCAATGATCGGACCAATAAGCGGCATGATGGCCAAGACCATAAACAAATTCGCAAATAGCTTGGCGCCTTCCTTAACGCCAAAAAGGTCTCGAACGACAGATCGCATGATAATCATTGTCGAAGCGACAGCAATGCCTTGGAAAAATCGTAGAACGAATAGTTGCTCAACGTTAACTACAAAGGCGGACATGCCGGCGGATAAAATATAAAGCAGAAGGCCAATAACGATGACCGGTTTTCGCCCATAGCGATCAGAAAGGGGCCCATGAATGAGCTGAGCGAAGCCGCTCCCGACGGTCAGGATGCCAAGCGCAACCATAATTTGACCAACATCGGTGTTGAGCCCTACTGCGGCGCTATTAAGCGCTGGAAGAAATCCATCAATCGCCAAAGGGCTCAGTATTGCAAGGCCACTCAGCGTGTAAAAGGTCCGATAGTAGGATGGAGTGTCCGACATAATTACACTGATCTATCGTGTAAAATTGACGCATGCAAACACCCAGTGGTGAACGTTCGCTCATCGGACAAAAAAATGGCCCGGCAAACTCACCGGACCATTTCCTTGGACGTTGAAATATTTTGCAACTCGATCTGGTAGTTTTTTGGGAGGCTCCAATATTCTGCACCAAACATCAATTGCATGACATAGAGTTTGCCCGGTAGCGGTGGTGTTTTGTGAGGTCGGGCGATATATAATTGTACAGACGTGGTTCGATTTGGAAATCAAGGGCTCCAAACTTGTCGCCTTTCACGGTCGTAGGCATTTATCCGTTTGCGACCCACTTTAAAACCTTCGGCTTTATCAAGTGCCAGTACGTCGCGCCGTGTTCTTATATGATAGAGCACGCCCCAAACTTCATTTCCCGAGGAGGGGGCAACATCGGCCACGCCGCATCGCCTTCGGGTTGAGCGGCGGGAAAAGGCAAGTTCATGGTCTTCAAGTTTGGCTATGCTGACAAAACGATAAGACGGACAGCGTCGCCGCATCTGCCTCAGGTCCATGTTTGAGCCATATGCGAAGTAGAGCATTAGATTAAAAGTCCCTTTGATAAATTGACGACGCTACTCCGTCATTCTGGCGAAGGCCAGAATCCATGTTCCTGCATTCTGTACCGCTACAACAAAAGACTGGACCTTGGACCAAGCCCAGGGTGACGCCTGGGTGGAGAGAGGGAGAATTTAGATCCTTACCCCCATACTTTTCCAGCCACCTCAACGATCATTGCCAGTTTGGCTTTTTCGTCATCAACGGTAATCGGATTGCCGGCGACGGTACTGGCAAAACCACATTGTGGGCTCAAAGCGAGTTGGTCTAGGTCAATGTATTGGGCTGCCTCATCAATGCGCGACCGCAGATCGTCTTGAGATTCCATTTGGGGCGTTTTGCTGGAGACCAAACCAAGCACGACAATTTTGTTTTTTGGTACATATTTAAGCGGCTCGAAGTCACCTGATCGCGGCGAGTCATATTCCAGGAAAAAAGCGTCGACGTTCAATTCATTAAAGAACTTCTCGGCAAAGGTTTCATAACCGCCTTCGGACAAGAACTTACCTTTGTAATTACCGCGGCACATATGAACAGCAATGGTGACACCGTCAGGGCGGTCTCTCAGGCAATCATTAAACAGATCAATATAATCATTCATCAGTTGAGTGGGATCGATGCCGTCTTCTTTGACCCGGGCCTGGACGGTTGGGTCATTGAGCATCGGGATCGGTACATCATCGAGTTGGATATAGCTCGAGCCAGCTTCTGCTAACGCTTTAATTTCTTCGCGGTAAACCTGAGCGAGATCAGCAAAGTAATCTTTCGTGCTGTCATATATACCGGGCTCAATCGTTTGGTCGAGGCGGAACATATGCATGGTTGGCGGCGAGACGATTGTTGTCTTAGCTGTTTTACTGGTATTTACCTTCAAAAAATCAAATTCATCGCCCGCAATTGGCGTGGTCCGGGAGACTTTGGTCGTGACGATTGGCGCGGTGAATTCCTGTTCATGGCCATGATCATCATGGAAGGTAAACAGGGCTTTGCTGATTTCGAGACCATTGACGCGTTCGACAAATGTCGACCAATAGGAAGCGCGTCGAAATTCACCATCGGTAATGGATTCGAGGCCAACGCTTTCCTGAAGGGCGATGACGTCTCTAATCGCCCGATCCTGGACCGCAGTAACCTCCTCAGCTGTTATTTCACCGGCATTGAATTTTTTGAAGGCCTCTGTGATTGCCCGCGGGCGCAGCAGGCTACCGACATGATCAGCGCGGAAAGGGGGCTCCGTTCTAGCGGCCATTGAAATTTCCTTTAACAAAAAGTCTTATCTTTGAGTATTATCTTTGTCGAAAGTATATTGAATTACCTATAGTTCAATCGAAAAAGAATTTAAAATTTTGGGAGACAACAATGGCTGACAGCCGCAAAGAGCAAACCCGCACCGCTTGGCTCGAAACAATTGAAAAACATAAACTCGATGCCGATGGTCCCGCCACTGATCAGATTTGGTCGACCAAATTGGAATGTGCGAGCCGGGATGAATTGATCTCGATTCAAAATGATAAATTGAAGATGGTCACGCCCTTCCTCTACGAGAACAGTGATTTTTACCGGCGGCGCTTTGATCGACTTGATTTGGCGCCAACGGATATCCAAACCGTTGATGATCTGTCGAAATGGCCGATCGTGGATAAATCGGAAATGATGGAAGATGCGCTCGAGCATCCGCCTTACGGTACTTATTCGACAATGGATGACGCGCTTTGGGACAAACGCGGATGGATGATGTTTTCATCTTCCGGCTCCAGCGGCGTGCCGCGGGTCTTCAGATATTCTCACGTCGATCGGGATTTGTGGGAGTGGGCAAATGCGCGGGCGATCTATTCCTTTGGCGTGCGGCCTGATGACACCATTTTATTGGCCTCCGGCTATGGACCGCATGTGTTTGCTTGGGGCGTGCAATATGCGCTGCAACGTATGAACGTCGCCTGCATTCCCGGCGGTGGTATGACAACAGATATGCGCGCCAATATCGTCGATCGCTTTAAACCCACCGTGCTCTGCTGTACGACGTCCTATGCGCTGCATCTTGGCCGCGTAATGGAAGAGAAGGGGCTTGATCCGGCGGCAAGCTCTATTCGCATGCTGTTTGTAGGCGGCGAGCCCGGCACCGGTATCCTCAATACCCGCAATCGGCTTAAAGACCTCTGGGGGGCGGAGATGATGGAGTTTTATGGTTGCACGGAAGTTTCGCCGCATTGTGGCGGCTATTCGTGCTCGCATGCCGAAATGCCGGATGGCCAAATTGCGACCCACTTGATGGAAGATCATCAAATCTGGGAGCTTGTCGATCCAGATACCATGGACCCGGTTGCTGAGGGAGAGCGGGGGATCACTGTCTGCACCAGCCTTAATTCTGAAAGTTCGCCGCAACTTCGCTTTAATGTCGGCGATTACACAACCTATTCAACAGAGCAGTGCGGCTGTGGCCGCACCCATGTGCGCGCTGTCGGCTCGTTCGGTGGACGTTCAGATGATCTGATCAATCTCCGCGGCATTAAGATGTATCCGGTGCAGTTGGAACAAGCGGTACGAGCCGTGCCAGGCGTTGGAGATGAGTATGAAATTCTTATCGAGACCGACGATGCTGGCGTTGATATGATGACGGCTCGGGTTGAACATACGGATGACATTTCCGAGCAAATCGTCAATGAGATCAAAACCCGATGCGAGGTGACCGTTGGTGTGGAAGTATTAACACCTGGCACACTGCCGAAGACCGAGTTCAAAGCTAAAAGAATTCGCGACGAGCGGGATAAGGGTTGAATACGTTAATTAAGGGGACACCATACTTAATTAAGAAAGTTGTGAATTCGTGTTAAGTGTTTTTATGTTTTCGTTAATTATCAACAGTTGAGTAATTTGATATGCAATTAAGTATGGTGTCCCCTTAATTATTGAACCTCGCGGAGAATTGACGCCGCACCCCCAGAATATTCGATACGCTGATTAAATGTTTTGGATATTGCTTGGCATCGTTGCCATATTTTCAATTGCGTTGGGTACCTACGTCCGTTGGGACAATTTGCCGGAAATCAACCACAGACTTTATTGGCCGGCGTGAGATCGCCCCATTTTTCTGGGCCCCCTTTGCCACTATATCCCCAAAGCACAGCACCGTGACTTTTGGCTGATGATTTTGACGGACCATGCGCGGGCTTTGCTGGCGCGCCATGCGGCGTCGTAGCAGCTACTTTAACTTCGTTTGCCACGGAGACGCTGGTAATTGCACTCGCGGCTAAAAAGGCGGCGGCACCTAAGCCGATTGAAAGTTTTGCTCGAATTTTCTTATTCATTTTAATGTCCTTTGAATGACGCTATCCAAAGCGTATTGGTTGCTTCTGGATGTTTCTTTAATATTTCAAATTGTTGCAATTTTTAATTCATCTAATTATTTGGGTGTGCAATTTCCAATTACAACAAACAAGAATGAGCATTTTCCCATTCAGCGATGCAACGCAAAATAATTTAATAATAACAACGTCTTATATGGCTTTTAGGGATTTCCGCCACAGACATTACGTCAATTTAAAATGGGGATAAAATTGGTAAAAAGCAGTAATATAGTACTCAACAATGCGCACCAAAAAAGGCCGCCCCAACCGGGACGGCCTCTTTGAAAAGCACTAACTCAGAATTTAAGAGGAATAATACATCTGGAATTCGATTGGATGGGTCGTGTGCTCCAAGGCGTATACTTCTTCCATTTTGAGATCGATGTAACCTTCAATCTGGTCATCGGTGAAGACATCGCCCGATTTTAAGAAGTCGCGGTCATCGGAAAGACACTGAAGCGCTTCACGTAACGAGCCACAAACAGTCGGCACGCCAGCGATTTCTTCTGGGGGCAGATCATAGAGATCTTTATCCATCGCATCGCCTGGATCGATCTTATTGGCGATACCGTCAAGGCCAGCCATCAACATGGCGGAGAACGCAAGGTACGCATTCGCCGTGGCATCTGGGAAACGGACTTCAACACGTTTACCGGCTGGGTTTGCAGAATACGGGATACGGCAAGATGCAGATCGGTTGCGAGCTGAATAGGCCAATAGAACAGGAGCTTCAAAACCTGGGATCAAACGTTTATAGCTGTTTGTCGTTGGGTTGGAGAACGCATTGATCGTTTTGGCGTGTTTAATGATGCCGCCGATATAATGCAGGGCTGCATCGGAAAGATCGGCATATCCAGAACCGGCAAATGCAGGTTTGCCATCTTTCCAAATGGATTGGTGAACATGCATACCGGTACCGTTATCGCCGATAATCGGTTTTGGCATAAAGGTCGCCGTTTTGCCATAAATGTGGGACACCATTTGCACGACATATTTATAGGCCTGAACGTTATCAGCACTTTTTACCAAGGTATCGAATTTGATGCCAAGTTCGTGTTGCGATGGCGCCACCTCGTGATGGTGTTTTTCCATCTCTACGCCCATGTCTTCCAAGGTCGTTACCATTTCAGAACGCAAATCTTGCGCTGAATCAACCGGAGGCACCGGGAAGTAGCCGCCTTTGATGCCCGGACGGTGACCGATATTGCCTTCAGCAAAATCTGCGCCTGAGTTGTATGGTCCTTCTTCGTGGTCAATTTTATAGAAAGTGTGGTTCATCGAAACTTCGGAACGAACATCATCAAAAACAAAAAATTCAGGCTCTGGTCCGAAATAGGATGTGTCGCCAACGCCGGTGGTTTGCAGATGCGCTTCAGCGCGTTTTGCCGTGGAGCGTGGATCACGGGAATAGTCCTCACCAGTTACCGGATCTCGTACATCACAAATTATAATCATCGTTGGCTGAGCCGCAAATGGATCCATAACGCAGGTCGTTGGATCAGGAATGAGCGCCATATCGGATTCGTTAATGGCTTTCCAACCAGCAATTGACGAACCGTCAAAGAAAATACCATCAGTAAAGGCACTTTCGTCAATGGTTCTCGGTAACTGCGTAAGATGTTGCCATTTTCCCCGTGGATCGGTGAAACGCAGATCGATGTGGCGTACGTCGTTCTCCTTGACGACTTTCGCGACGTCTGCTGGAGTTTTGCAATCAAACGACATGGTGATCTTCCTTTCTTAAAGTCAAATTTCTATATGAGTGTGAGTTTAGTCGTCGGTTTAAAATTATATTTGGATTAAATCGCTTCTGCGCCCCGTTCGCCCGTGCGAATACGTATGGCATCTTCGATTGCGCTGATAAATATTTTTCCGTCGCCGATACGCCCGGTATGAGCGGCTTTTTGGATGGCTTCGACTGCGGCGTCTAATTGCTGATCTTCAACGACAATTTCAATCTTCACTTTGGGGAGGAAATCGACAACATATTCGGCACCACGATAGAGTTCGGTATGGCCTTTCTGGCGGCCAAAACCTTTGGCTTCGACAACTGTAATACCTTGTAGCCCGACGTCCTGAAGCGCTTCCTTGATTTCGTCAAGTTTGAACGGCTTTATGATCGCTTCGATTTTCTTCATTAAAGTAAGCCCCTAGTTTGAAATATTGCCACAGTAAATGGCTGTTATTTCGCCACGCAATGAACCGCCCCTTATAGACGGCTTAGCATTCTCTATCGCAGGAGTCATGCCAGTTTTTGTTTTTCGGTAAAAATGTTATTAACTCAAAAGGTTAGATGGTGATTTGGCGGCGTATTATGAGCTGCGATATATGGTGAATGCTCAATTATTAGGCATCTGCTTATTTTACCATCTCATTGCGACAACTCTTTGGATTGCTAATCACAAATCGGGTCTCTAAGCTTTCAGCCAAACAGAAGGGAAGATAACGATGAAAATTAAAGATCGTATTGACTACAGCGCCATTGTTGATCGTAAACCTTTGAGCCTGCCGGATGGCGGGCGGGTGATTGTGTGGCCCGTGGTTAACCTTGAAGAATGGCCGCCGGAACTCCCCTTGCCGAGGCGCATTTTGACACCTCCGGGTGAAGGCGGACATGTGCCGGATATACCCAATTGGTGCTGGTCGGAATATGGCATGCGGATCGGCGTGTGGCGGCTGATGAAGGTTTTGGCAGAGTTCAACATCACGCCGACAGTTTCGATGAACGCAACGGTACCTGAAGCCTATCCCCGCGTTGCCGAAGCGGCGCTTGAAGCGGGCTGGGAGTTCATGGGTCACAGCTATGTTCAAAAGCCAATGTATGACGTTGATGATGAGCGCGAAGCGATTTTCAAAACCATGGAAGTGATGCAGGCCTATTGCGGTTATAAACCCCGCGGCTGGATGGGGCCGGGGCTGACCCAAACTGAAAATACACCGGAACTTTTGGTCGAAGCCGGTTTCGAATATACCGCCGATTGGATTTTGGACGATCAGCCATGCCCGATAAACACCACTCAAGGTCCGCTGTATTCGGTACCCTACACGACAGAGCTCAATGATATTCCGATCATGTTGTCGCAGCATCACGTTTCGACCGTGCTTTATGATCGGACAATGGATTATTTCGAGACGCTTTACGAAGAAGGAGAGGAAAATGTGCGGATCATGACCATTGCCGTGCATCCCTATATCCACGGCGTGCCCCATCGGATCAAATATTTTCGCAAGATCTTCAAAGAACTCTCAGAGAAACCAGGCGTTGTCTTTATGACCGGCGCCGAAATACTGGATTGGTATTTGGCTCAGCAATAAGTCCTAAGATACGGATTCAAACACTGCCTCTTGGTCGACTTGTTGATTGTCTTGATTGAAGAACAAGACCTTCGACTCAATTTGTTCATCCGTCATCACATATTGCACGACAACGATGCGGTCGCCTTTGTAGCAAAGTCTGGCGCTTGGACCATTGATTCCAATCGTTGTTTCATCCACGCCTTCGATCACATAGGTGTCGTAACGCGCGCCATTGTTAAAGTTGTAGATCGAAACCATATCGCCTGGTTTGAGATCGGATGATTTTAATATTCTGGGAGGCAGTGTGATTGACCCTGAGTAGTGGAGCTCGCATTGTCGATGTCCCATTCCAGCCCTTCGAGCGCGACTTCGTAAGCGCTATCTGGATTTTTTGCAGCATATTTAAATACCGATTTATGGAAGCGCTGTTCAAAAAGCTGTAATCGATGGATGGCTCTGGAATTGGTACATCGCTGAAGATCGTAAGTGTGACGCACCCGAGCTGCGACATACCATTTTACCGTGCCCACTTTGTCTTTTTTGCGCATGCGATCTGCCATGGCGTAAAGATAAACCGGCGGGAAGGTGCGAGCGCGCTCTTTCAACCACGGCATAAAATCGCCATAAGCATTTTTGTGACTGCGTCGGATGATTTCAACGCCGACGCTCCAATCGTCGCCGACCAGGGTTTGCTCAATCGCACGTTTCATCTTTTCAACGTTGCGTTCTCCGCTGCCAGTGGTTGTCTGGCAGGCTGATAAAGCCAGCATTCCCGCCACTACGAGACAAATGCGAAAGCGGTTTTCTCTCAATTTCACCATCGGTTTTCTCCATAACCTTGTGTGTTTCCAGTGTTATGGAGGGACCAGAGGGGGTTTTTGTGCTACCACCTTAAAAAAAATTTGGGAGACGAAAGAATTGAAACCAACAAACACGATTTTGGGCGAGTACGGCACGACGATTTTTGCGGTGATGTCAGGCCTGGCCACAGAGCACGGCGCGATTAATCTCGGGCAGGGTTTTCCAGATGTAGATGGCCCGGCCGATATTCGGGCTGTGGCCGAGCAGGTTACACATGATGGACCCAATCAATACCCGCCGATGATGGGATTGCCCGAACTTCGCCAAGCGGCGGCCGATCACAACAAGACGTTTTATGATCTCGACATTGATTGGCAGACTCAATCGATCGTGACATCCGGTGCAACAGAGGCAATCGCCGCCTGCTTGTTTGGTCTGATTGAGCCCGGCGACGAGGTTGTGCTGATCGAGCCACTCTATGACTGCTATTTGCCAATCTTGCGCCGCGCCGGCGGTGTTCCTAAATTGGTCAGAATAGAGCCACCGCATTGGGAGCTGCCTTATGAAGCGTTGGAGGAGGCATTTTCCGACAAGACCAAAGCCATTTTGCTCAACACGCCGACCAATCCCGCCGCCAAGGTCTACAGCAAAGATGAGCTGGAATTCATTGCCGGGCTGGTCAAAAAGCACGATGCCTATGCGATTTGTGACGAAGTTTACGAACATCTGACATTTGATGGCCGGCCGCATATTCCGTTGATGACTTTACCGGGTATGGCTGAGCGCTGCATTAAGATCGGCTCGGCCGGCAAGACTTTTTCGATGACCGGCTGGAAAGTCGGCTACTCGGTTGGCGCCCCAAAACTCATCGAAGCGATGTCCAAAGCCCATCAGTTTTTGACCTTCACCACGCCGCCCAATCTGCAAAAGGCTGTGGCGTATGGCCTCAACAAAGAAGTCGACCATTTCAAAAGCCTCGGCGCCGATATGCAATCCAAGCGTGACCGGCTGGCAAATGGCCTTCGCAAAATCGGCTTCGAAGTAATGGATGGGCAGGGGACCTATTTTCTCGCCACAGACTTTAGGCCGCTCGGCTTTAACGGCAATGACGTCGAGTTCTGCCGTCACCTAACGATCGATGCCGGTGTCGGTGCCGTGCCGTTCAGTCCGTTTTATCAGGGCGGAATAGAAAGCGGCGTCACCCACTTCGCCCGCTTCTGCTTCTGCAAACAAGACAGTTTGTTGGATGAAGCGCTGGATCGATTATCAAAGCACTTCGGCGGGGTTTGACTCTAGTTCGTCACCCCGGACTTGATCCGGGGTCCAGAGGTCAGGAGTTGCTGGATTCCGGATCAAGTCCGGAATGACGGTATTGGAGTTCGCTAATCCCGCCGCAGTACCACGTTGTGCACCGATTGAATAGGTGCGAGGGCGGAGGGCGGGGCGGGGGTTGCTTTGAAGCCTAGGCTTTCGAGATAGAAGATCATCTCAAGATCATCCGGCAGATCGTCATTGATCTCGATCATCAGCGAGCGCAGTTCTTGTGATTGCAATGTCTCTTTGGCACCGGCAATAACTTTCGGCTCAATGCCGTCAACGTCAATTTTAATATGATTGGGCATAGGCAATGTGCCTGACGCGACCAGTTCATCAATTACCGGCTGAAAATCTGGCGGGTTGGTGGAATAAACTATCGCTGTTTCGAGATGATATAACGGATGTTGGCTCGCATATGCTGTATTTTGATTTGGATGTGGTGATTACCGGCTCGATTGATCCATTGTTATTTTATGATAGCGATTTTGCGATAATTGATAATCCGTACACACCGAGTTTTAACTCTTCGATCATGCGTTTTAAAACTGGTGCCAGGCCGGACATATGGACTGACTTTTCCGAGAAAATTGCCAAGTGCCTGCCGGGCGATCAGGATTGGCTGGCGATCAAAGTGCCGGATGCTGATCTTTGGCCAGAAGGATGGTGCGTCCTATTTCGCCTTCATGCGACCCAAAGTGTTCCACAAGCGGCCCGCGCCGTCTGCTTTAGTTGGCGGCCAAATCCCGATGATTATCCCGCCGGATGGATTAAAGACTTTTGGCACTGAATTTTAGGAAAACTCAACTTGACGGTTGCTGGCCTTAAGGCTACACCATCGCCCAATGTGGCGAATGTAGCTCAACTGGTTAGAGCACCGGCTTGTGGTGCCGGGGGTTGGGGGTTCAAGTCCCCTCGTTCGCCCCATTTTTCCAAAGACTTAGTCGAAAACGGCTAGGTCTTTTTTTTTCTAGCAACCATATGGCAACCACTAGAACTTGTTACGAGCTATTTTGGTAAATTTATGTATTTTTCTGAATATGCCTCGTTGGCGAAGTGTCAAAAGTGACAAAAAATCCGTTTGTCAATTTACATGCGCGTGCAGTTAGTGCCGTTAGGTTATAATTTGCAGCGAAGTCCGCTATACCCCGAAAGCGGACATTAATCACGCGCTCCCAGAGGCACTTTGATAAGCGCCAGTTTCTCACTGCAAAATTCGAGTAACCCATCTGAGTCGTTCAAATTTGGCAATTTGCAAATTGAATTTATTCGGAAATTATAGTCATCAGTTAGGGCGGAGGCTTGAACTTCGTTAGCCGAGTGATAGCGAAGACCAAACTTTAATCCCCATCAGCGACACCCCGTCGCTTCAAGGCAGCAAGTTGCTTTCTGATCGAGGGTAAAAATATCAAAATGACCGCTGTCGCCAGCAAGACTGCCGTCATCGGGCGCTCCCACATGAAACTAATACCATCTGTGAGGTTCATTGCTCGGGAGAAATTATCCTCCAGCATTTGACCGAGTATAAATCCGATAAGCATCGGGGGGAGGGGGAAGCCGGCAAACCTCATGATTGTTGCCAAGATACCCATGCCGGTAAGCATTAAAAGCTCAGTCGCATTGTTTTGGCCGATATAGCTGCCCATCATTGTAAAAAATAATATGAATGGGATCAGATAAATACGTGGCACCAGCAATAGTTTCGCGATATAGGGAATGAGCGGCAGGTTGAGGATCAGCAACACGACGTTGCCGATATACATCGATATAATCACCGCCCAAAATATTGAGGGGTTATCGACCATCAGACGCGGACCTGGCGTAACGTTGAGAGCAATCAATGCACCGAGCAAAATTGCCGTTGTTCCTGAACCGGGTATACCGAGCGTGAGCAACGGCACAAATGAACCCGTGCAAGCTGCGTTATTGGCCGTTTCAGGCGCTGCGAGCCCTTTGATGGAGCCCTTACCAAATTCTGCCCGTTCCTCGCCTTTGGCTAAATTGCGTTCGACGGCATAGCCCAGGAAAGAGGCGATTGTTGCGCCCGCGCCGGGCATGACGCCAATCAAAAACCCTTGTATTGATTGGCGCGCAATGACCGGTGCAATTTTCTTTGCTTCCGCTTTGGTGATCCGCAGATCCTTAATTTCACCGCCGGCACCGCCGGTATTCGAGCGTTTAGGATCGAGCACCAGATATAGCGCCTCGGGCAGCGCGAACAAGGCCATCGCCAATGTGATGAAGCTGATCCCGCTTTGTAAATCTAAAATACCCATCGTGAAACGCGGGGCATTAAATTGTGCGCTTTCCCCCAAAGTTGCCAGGATTAGCCCAAGGACAGTCATCATCAAAGCTTTGGCAACCTGACCTGTTCCCGCAAATGCAGCGATTGCGGATAAGCCGACAATCATCAAGGCAAAATATTCAGCCGAATGAAACAGCAAGGCAACGTTTGCCAGCGCCGGTGCAAAACCCATCAGTAAAATGACCCCGACAGTGCCACCGATGAACGAAGAGATCGCGGCAATTGTTAGCGCTTTACCAGCCTGTCCTTTGCGCGCCATCGGATAGCCGTCAAAGGCAGTTGCAACGGTGCCGGCAATACCTGGTGCATTAATCAAGATGGAGGAGGTTGAGCCACCAAAAATAGCGCCATAGTAAACACCGGCCAATAATATAAGAGCAGTAGATGGATCTCCGATTTTAATAGCAACCGGTATCATGATCGCGATAATCGACATTGGACCAAGACCCGGTAACATGCCGATGAAGGTGCCGATCAAACAACCGGCAACGACCATGAGAAGGTTTTGCAAAGAAAAAGCCGTTTCCAGACCGAGGAGAAGTCCTTCAAGCATTCCGCATACTCCCTATATGAACCATGGCCACGGGCGAAGGAAAATACCAAGGACTTCCTGGACGAGGTACCAAATTGTAAAGGCCGTAAATAGAGCGACGGGGATAAGTACGAGAAACCTGCGTTCGCCCAGAATGATGCCGCCGCCTGCAAGGAATAATGTCGTCGCAAAAAGGAAACCGATTGGTCGCAATAGCAGCGCATAGGCGACCATCAGTGCTAAAAGAAGAAATGCCTGACCAAGTTTATATTGCCGCAAATTTCTGTAATCAATTTCACCAGGGTCAATTTCCTCGGCTGCCTTTGGGCCCGATTGGACAACAACAACGAAGCCAACGATAACACCAAGAACGCTTAGCCATTTGGGCATGGTGTTTGGCAGAAACGTCATGTTCAACTCGAACGGAAGCAAATTTGCCTCCATGGTGACGAATGCCGTGTAGCCATACACCATACAGAGGAGAAGAAAGAGTCCGGAAATTGCGCGGTCTAGCGTCATTACAATCCTCCCAATTTTAACTTTTGGTCGATGACCTAGGCAAAAGAAAAGCCGGGGCCCGCCATATAAATCATAGCAAACCCCGGCTCAATATTTGTTTATTTTTTCAAGAAACCAAGTTTTGTCATCAAATCCTTGATTACTTTTTCTTGATTGACCAAAAAGGCAGTGAACTTTTCACCTGGATTGTGAATGTTCACCCAGCCATTGCGTGCCCGGACAGCTTCCCACTCCGGTGTTTTGTACATTTTGGCGATGGCCATGCGGTACTTATTCGCTTGAGCTTCAGGTAATCCCGGAGCTGCAAAAAATCCGCGCCAGTTTACAAAAGTTACATCATAGCCCTGCTCTTTAAGAGTAGGGGCTGCTTTGAATGCAGGTATGCGTTTGGCAGAAGTGACTGCTAAAATTCGCATCTCGCCTGATTTAGCAAGAGCAACGGCCTCGGAAAAACCCGTTGAGCCGGCTACGACTTCACCCGATAAGATGGCAGCGTTCAATTTTCCACCTGCATCATATGGAATGTATTTAACCTTGGTTGGGTCTGCGCCCGCTGCTTGAAAGGCCATTGCAGCGACGAGATGATCCATGCCACCTGGCACCGAACCACCGCCAATGGCGACTTTTTTCGGATTTTTCTTATAGGCTGCAACCAAATCTTTGAAGTCTTTCAAAGGACTGTTTTTGTTGGTGATAATTGCAGCATAGTCACCGATGGTTCCGGCAATCATGGTCAAGTCACGGAAATTATGGGGAAATCTTTTAACCAAAGATCGGATCACAATTGGCGTGGAATTGACCATCAGAGTGCCATAATTTGACTTGGCGTTTTCGATCAAGAAACCAATTGCCTTTCCGCCGCCGCCGCCCGACATATTTTCGTAGGATGCAGAACCAATGATGCCTGACTTTGTGAGCGCCTCGCCTGTGCCACGAGCTGTACCATCCCAACCGCCACCAGCACCGCCGGGAATAAGGAAATGAATTTTATCGATTTCTGCAGCATTTGTTGGAGCGCCAAAAACGGAAATGCCGAGGCCAACAGCCGCCAGAGTGCTGAGCAGCGCCCGACGGCTAATTTTATGTGTAAATGTAAACATTGTTACTCTCCTGTGAAGATTTTAATTGGTATTGAAGCTGTCATTTTGGGGGGAGCAGCTTTCAAGACCATCGACGCTATACGCCAAAGCTGTCAAAAACCTGTCAGAAATAAAAAAAATTCTGTGGAATTTTATCGTCCAGTAAGAGCATTTTCCCAATTGGCTAGCATTTTTGACCGTTTAAACTGATCAAGATACACCAGTAGACCAGGTCCAACTTTAATAGGTCGTAAACTTGAGCCTGCGACTTTCCGCATATTCGTCGCAGTCCGTCTTCCTGTGACTGCCGGGTGGATAGCATTTAGACCAGCTTTCCCCGCCAGGACGCGCTGGCCGCGTTGAGACAACAAATAATCCAAAAATAATTTACCATTTTCTGCAGACCGTGCATTTCGTGGGATTAAAGCGATGCGGGATAAGACAACTGTAAAATCAGTAGGCAAGATGATTCCAATCGATGGATCTCGCTCGGCGCGCGTAGCGGCATAAGAGCCCAATACATTATAGCCGAGAACAAATTTACCATCACTCACCCGGTCTAGGATTGCAGCTGTGCTGGTGAAAAGTTTTACGCTGCTGCGACCCATCTCCCGCACCATATTCCATGTCCCACTATAGTGCTCCAGATCGCGTGCCAGAATAAGGAAGCCGAGGCCACTGCGTTGAATGTCATAGGTCGCCAATTTGCCAAAGAAATCAGCGCCGCCTTTTTCCAGCAGATTGACCAAATCGGCACGCGTTTGCGGCACTTTGCGGCCTTTGAAAAACCTTTTGTTGTAGACAATAACGGCAGGCTCAAAGGTCACGCCAAAGGCCTCGTTTCGCCAATTTGCCCAGCTGGGGATTTCCCGAGCAGCTAGAGATTCGTGGCGCAGAGCATATCCGTCATTTGCGAGCTTCATCTGTAAATCCATCGCTGAACTGAAGGCAAAATCTGCTGTTTTTTTCTTGGCGTCGGTCTCCCTTAGAACTCGATCAAAAAGTTCTAAACTCTGTAGATCATGATAGATCACGCGAATTTTTTGGTGCAATAATTGAAAATCCTCAATCAAGGGTCGGGCGGCCTCTATATCCGTCGTGCTGTAAATGACGAGTTGCTGCCCGCTTTTATTTACTGAACCATCACCAGCGGGGAAACGGTATATCTCCGCATAAAGATTTGTTGTTAACAAACTGAGTAAAAAAATAACACTAACTACAAGACGCATTCGAATGGTTCCAGTTTTCACATCACGCTTCATGCTTCATTTGTACCATAGCTTATACTAACATCGGAAACATGAGAGTATTAATCGTCGAAGATAACATGGCCCTGGCCGATGGCGTTACGCGGGCTTTTAAGAAAATGGGTCTCGCTGTCGATGCGGTTAACGATGGCGAGGAAGCTGATCATGTCTTGTCCATACAGAAATATGATTTGGTTATTCTCGATTTGAACCTGCCCGGCATTGATGGCCTTGAAATACTGCGTCGTCTCCGTGATCGGGGAAACAAAGTACAGGTCATCATATTGACGGCGCGAGATCAGATACAGGACCGGGTCGAAGGTTTGGATTTGGGTGCCGACGATTACCTTACCAAGCCATTTGATTTATCAGAATTGGAGGCTCGGGTGCGGGCTTTACTTCGGCGCCAATCGGATCAGGCTAAACCAATTATTAAACATGGTCGATTGAGTTTTGATACTATCGCCAGACGTGTTTGGATTGATGAAGACGCTCTTGAATTGCCGAGAAGAGAATTGAGCTTGTTGGAACTGTTACTTAATCGTGTTGGACAGGTCGTCAGTAAGGATCAAATTGCTGATAGCCTTGCGAGTTTCGACCATGACATTACGCCCAATACAGTTGAAACTCACGTTAGTCGGTTACGCAAACGGATAAAAGCGGCAGACGTTTCTATCAAAACCATCCGCGGCCTCGGATATCTGTTGGAGAAGCCAGGATGAAAAAACTATGAGCTGGCGCAACAAGTCACTACGTCGGCGTTTAGCGCTGTGGGTGATTATTCCATTGGTCATTATCAGCGCTATTATGTTGATGGATGTCCGCCAAAGCTCGCGCAAAGCAGCCAATGAAGCCTATGATCGTGTCTTATTGGGCTCTGCGCTTGCGATTGCAGATCGGATTGCGATTGAGGGAAATAAAATACTTGTCGACGTGCCTTACATCGCCTTGGAGATGCTGACGTCTGCTGCCCAGGATCGCGTTTTTTATCAAGTATCCGGACCGGGAAGGAAGTTTATAACAGGCTATGCTGATTTGCCTGAAATACCCAAGCACCTAACTCCTCTAAGAAGCGATCCGGTCTTTTACGATGTTCAATATAAAGGAGAAATGGTTCGCGTCGGCGCGATTGTCCGCGTCGTATCCAGTCAAAGGCTTTCAGCCCGCGTGGTAATCAAAGTCGCTGAAACCGTGGACGCGCGGAATGATCTAATTAGCGAACTCATTGCAAGTGCAGCTCTCCGCCAAGCACTTTTAATCTTGGTGGCTGCCGTCATTGTTTGGGTTGGTCTTGGTAGAGGTCTAAAACCTCTCACCAGATTGGAGGAAGCGCTCAATCGGCGTAATCCGGAAGACTTACACCCCATTCAACATGAAGTCCCCTATGAGGTGCGGAATCTAATCGGTGCAATCAATCATCTCATGGAAAGATTGAGCAACAGTATTGAGACCATGCAACGTTTTACAGCAAATGCGGCGCATCAACTCCGCACTCCATTGGCGGCCATCAAAACTCAAACGGAAGTGGCACTCCAAGAAAATGATCCTAAAGAAATCCAACGCACTTTGGCCTATCTAAATGAATCGGCCGAACAAACAACGAGGCTGGTTAATCAACTCATGAGTCTGGCCCGGGCAACACCTGATGAAGGCGGCCGCATAAAAGAAGTGTTTGATATTCGGCAATTATATATGGAAGTCACGCGCTCGATGGTACCCGAGGCCTTGGAGCAAGGTATTGACCTGGGGTTCGAAGGCGATGAGAGCCCATTGCCAGTGGCGGGCGATCTGACCTTATTTGAAGAACTGCTTCGCAACTTAATCCACAATGCTGTCTCTTATTGTCCAATCGGCAGTCATACGTCGGTCCGCGTTCAACGCAATCATCAGAACGCAATTGTCGAAGTCGAAGACAACGGGCCAGGCATTCCAGAGGATGAACGAGATGCTGTATTTGAAAGATTTCACCGACTTTCGTCGTCAAATGGCAGCGGATGCGGATTGGGACTTTCCATTGTTCAGGAGATCGCCCGTCAACAAGGTGGTGACGCCTATATTCTCTCGGGAAAAAACAGTGTTGGAACGCTGATTCAGGTTTCGGTACCGCTGGCGGTGGAGAATTAAACCCCTGCTTTACACCGCCAAAGGTGGACATTGTTGAATTTATTTAGCGTTGGAACTGGCTCCAAATTTCCCTAAAGAACAAAATTTGCAAGACGCCATTCGGCAACTCGCGATTAATTTGATCCCTCGGGAAGGATTACAAAAGCATTTTGGTGCTTATTACGATTAATTTGGCGTTGGATTTGGGACCGAGTGCTATAGTATTCACCTCTTGAAACAACAGGTAGGGGGCAACGACATTGGGGTCCGTTCCCAATCCCCAGACGATGCCGGATTCTTGGGCGCGCTTAAGCGGTGGCATTTCGAGCGGTCCTTTTATTTTTATTGCTTTCTTCCAACTCGCACCATTAATCGTCGGTGTTGAATGGAAAGCGCCGACCATCCCTAAATCTTTCGCTGCCTTGAGGTTGGCTGCGGAAATGCCGTAGGCATGGGCGATTGTCCAGCGAAGCGGTTTGATATTGATTTTCGAGTCTATGTCTTTGAACATATCAAGCAGATAGGAAATCTTTTTGGTTGTCATCGCATGGGTATGAATGGGCCAACGACGAGAACCAGCTGTTGAGACGATCTGTTTGTATTCCTTGAAAGGGCCTTTTTTGATTTTATAGGGTCGGGTGACGTTGTCGTTCAAGCGACTCCAGATACCTTCGCCAATTCCGAGGCGCCTAAAATAGTCACTCGCCTGCGCCTTGGGTGCGCCTTTGATGCTGGCAATCGCCGCATCGAACCCTTTGTTGCGTGGATAGCGATGGCTATAAAAAATTCTTAAAGATAGTTTTCCACCTTGAGAATCTGCAAGCTTCTGAGCCATGCCATATTGTTTGGGGCTGGCTCCACGTCCACCAATATCATGGACGGTGGTGAGGCCAGACGCATTCATCGACGTCATCATGGCTTGGAAGTTTTTCGTCCACTCAGCGCCCGACGTTTTGGGAAAGTTCTTTGCAAATGAGACGATGGCACCAAAGCCGCGGATCACGCCGGTGGGTTTACCGTCTTTACCTTTGATGATCTTGCCGCGTTTAGGATTGGGCGTGTCTGGTCCGATCTTTGCGGCTTTGAGCGCCAACGTATTGGCATAACCGGCACCATAGGTGCGTGGCAAAAACACAGGATTGTTAGGCGCGGCTGCATCCAATTCAGCCTTGGTAAAGCCACGTCTTTTATCGGTGAATTGATTTTCCGACCAACCACCGATGGCGAATACCCATTTGCCAGGCCCGAGAGCTTTGGCTTTTGCAGATATCAAGGCTAGCGCCTCTTTATGCGTATTGACCAAATCGATACGCGCTTCATTGGTCCAATTGGCAGCGCCGCGGATTAAATGAAAGTGGTTGTCGATCAAACCTGGAATTACTATCTTTCCTTTGAGGTCGATAACTTTTGTATTGGCACCTGCAAGTTTGCGAATGTTCGCTGTGCTGCCGGTCGCGGTAATCCGCTCACCGCTGATCGCCAAGCTCACCACTTTCATGAATTTTCGCCGTGCCAAAGAAGCGAATGATGCCGCCAACAAAAGGAATTTCTTTGTTAAAGAACGCCGCTTTATTACTATAAATGACCGCCACTTTCGGATTTGCCTGAAGGTTCTTAAGCGCATTTTTCTTCGAGCGTTCCCAATAAGCGAGGTGATCATTATCATAAACGATCATGCTGCCTTTCGGGCTGACATTGGGCGCGCCGTCTTCGTCGACGGTCGACAGCAGGCAAACACAGTGATCTTGAAATGCATTGAAAATTAAATTTTTGACTTGTTGGCTAAAGCCATCCTATTCCCCCATTAAGTAATTGTGTGTCGCTGCGTTACTCCGCAGCTAGTTGTGCTTCGGTTTCTTTGTTGATCATCCGTTCAATGGCGCGTCTTGCCGGCAAACGAGCGCTGTCGTGTTTGATTGTGATAAATGTTTTATCCAAGGTTGCCGCCATGCAAGCCTGTTGCGATTCCAAAAATTCCAAATCTTCATTGAACGTAAAGGCGATTTCTTTGTGAAGTGTTTTGGTCGCCTCTTTATCCTTCGGTTTATATCCGTTCAATGGAGTCCAAAAGTAATAGCAGCTGCTTTCGGTTTTGGGTGTGGCACCATGATAAAGACGGAGATTAAAACCGCCTTCTTGTTCGCGGTTTTCTTTCGCGCCGCGACCCGATTCAAGGGCGCCGGTCCATTGAACGACGGAGGAAGGAACAATATATTCGAATTCCTGCCAGCGATCGACCAATTCATCTTCGGCAAAACCTGCGCCTTTGACGTAAGTCGGTGGCGGTACGATATTTTCCATCCAGCGGATATAGTGAACGCCGGTATCCTTAGGCGTTACATCCATGGTCGCATCCACTTGTCCCTGCTGATTGCCGCCGCCAATGGTGTTGCGGTGGATATAGGGGATGTGGGTGAGGTCCATCAAATTGTCGATCAGCAGCATGTAGTTGCACTCGATTTCATACATGTCGTGATAATGCGGCCAATTTTCGTGGTCGTCATTCCAAGGGAAATCGACGATGAGCTTGGATTCATCCGCAAGCGCTGGATCACCCATCCATATCCAAACGATTTCCTGGCGCTCAATGATCGGAAAGCTGCGGACTTTAGCAGATGGTGGAATTTTCTCCTGGCCAGGGATTAAAACACATTTTCCTGCACCGTTGAAGATCAAGCCATGATAGCCGCATTGCAGGCCTTCCGGCACACAATCGCCGAGGCGCAGCGGAGTCGCGCGGTGGCAACAACGGTCTTCCAAAGCGCAGGCTATGCCATCGGCATCCCGGAACAAAACAACTTCTTCATTGAGGAACATGCGGGCGAGCGGTTTATCTTCAACCTCGTGAGTCCAGGCTGCCTGATACCAAGCATTCAACGGCCACGGCTGGCTCGTATCTAAAAACATGTTGCGTCCTCGCTTTAATCGTTCTGGCTATAAGTCGTTTTCTTCTCTCGAATTTAATTTTCTTTTTTAAATCTGCTTGAGCTTAGTTTAACAGCCATTTCGGATGATGCCACACTAATATCGAGGGACTGGGACGTGGAAATTTGCTCAATTGTTTAGGGATTATGAATTGTTGAAAATTGATTCGGAAAACCGGCTTGATTAACGCCAATTAGGGGCGTATACCCCGGACGCAAATGACGCAGAATTCTCCCGAAATTTTGCCTTTTTAAAAACTTAATCTATAGAGATTCGACGCAGTCCAATTGGCATGTTAGACAACGTTAAAATATACCAATATTTTCGCATTTGGCGGCAGCAATATCGTTCGTCAATTCAGGCTCTCTCAAAGCGCAGGAGCAATACCTAGATGTCGCCTGACCAAACCGTACTCGATATACCAAAAGACACTTCATCTTCAGCAACACATCAAGATATGGCCAATGCAATTCGCTTTTTATCAGCGGATGCGGTTCAGCGCGCCAATAGCGGCCACCCCGGCATGCCGATGGGCATGGCAGATGTCGCAACCGTATTGTTTAGCCAATTTTTAAAGTTTGATGCTTCTGCACCGAAATGGGCAGACCGCGATCGCTTTGTCCTCTCAGCAGGGCATGGTTCGATGCTGCTTTATTCACTATTGCATCTCACCGGTTACGCCGACATGACGATGGAGGAGCTTAAAAACTTCCGTCAGTTGGGCTCAAAGACCGCCGGCCATCCTGAATACGGACACGCTGAAGGCATTGAATGTACAACGGGTCCATTGGGGCAGGGGCTTACAATGGCGGTCGGCATGGCGCTCGGCGAGCGTATAATGAATGCGCGTTTTGGCGATGATTTGGTCGACCACTATACCTATGCCATCGCTGGTGATGGTTGCTTGATGGAAGGTATCAGTCACGAAGCGATTTCGATGGCTGGTCATCTAAAGCTTACTAAATTAATTGTTCTTTTTGACAACAATGCGATTTCGATTGATGGCGGAACGGATTTGTCAGTTTCCGATGATCAACTTGCGCGCTTCCAAGCTTCTGGCTGGGACGTCGCTGCTGTTGATGGGCATGACCCAGAAGCTGTTGCCGCAGCAATTGCCGCCGCCAAAACAACCAATGCGCCGTCGATGATTGCCTGCAAAACGATTATCGGCAAAGGTGCACCGACCAAAGAGGGCACTTCCGGTACCCACGGTGCCCCTTTGGGTGATGACGAAATTGCGGCGGCCCGCGAAAAAATGGGCTGGCCTCATGCGCCCTTCGAAATTCCGGCAGACGTTGCTGGTGCGTGGCGCGCGATTGGCGCTGAAGGCACCGCTGAGCGAGGTGCCTGGCAAGAGCGCTTAATTGCGAGCGGCAAGGCTGATGAGTTTGACGCAGCGGTTGGCGGTAAATTGCCGGCTGATCTGGGTGATGCGGTGAACGCCCATAAAAAGAAAATGTCCGAGGAAGCTGCCAAGCTCGCGACACGTCAGGCCTCAGGCGCGGCACTTGAAGTATTCAACGCAGCGATCCCTGAGTTGATTGGTGGCTCCGCAGATTTAACCGGCTCAGTAAATACCAAGATCAAAGACGCGACACCGATTGTTGCGTCGAATTATGGCGGCAATTATCTTCATTATGGTGTGCGCGAGTTTGGTATGGCGGCGGTGATGAATGGCTTAGCGTTGCACGGCGGCGTTATCCCTTATGGCGGTACTTTTTTGGTGTTTGCTGATTATCTTCGCGGTGCGCTTCGATTGTCGGCCTTGATGGGCCAGCGCGTGGTCTATGTGCTAACCCATGATTCCATTGGTCTTGGTGAAGATGGTCCAACCCACCAGCCGGTTGAGACAATTGCATCCTTACGGGCTATTCCGAATTTGAATGTGTTCCGTCCTGCCGATGCAATTGAAACCGCAGAATGCTGGCAGATCGCTATGGAGAGCAAAAATTCACCTTCCGCAATAGTGCTGACACGCCAAGGCTTGATGACTGTCAGAACCGAGCACACCGATGAGAACCTTTCCGCAAAAGGTGGTTATGTTTTGGCCGAAGCTGATGGCGAACGCCAAGCGACCATTCTCGCAACTGGCTCAGAGGTGGAAATTGCCATGACAGCGCGTGACGCTCTTCAGGCTGACGGCGTGCCAACTGCGGTCGTTTCGCTTCCCGCTTGGAACCTCTTTGATGCGCAGGAAAAATCCTATCGCGACGGCGTGCTTGGCACCGGCGTCCGGGTTGCGATTGAAGCGGCTGTATCCATGGGTTGGGAAAAATATATCGGCCCCGATGGAGGTTTTGTCGGCATGTCGAGCTTTGGTGCCTCTGCCCCGGCGGGTGATCTTTACAAGCATTTTGGGATAACAGCTGACGCGGTTGTCGCGGCGGTAAAAGATAGACTTTAGCGCCAAATAACTGCGCGCTCAGATAATTGTTAGTGGAGAGAAGACAATGAATTTAGACCAATTGGCATCCGTAGCTCAAGCGATGGTGGCAGACAATAAAGGGCTGTTGGCGGCAGATGAAAGTACCGGCACGATCACAAAGCGCTTTGATACGATCAATGTGGAATCAACCGAAGATAACCGCAGAGATTACCGCGAACTTTTATTCCGCGCTGAGGGGATCGGCAAATTTATCAGTGGCGCTATTCTTTATGATGAAACTATCCGGCAGTCTGCCGCAGATGGATCGCGTCTCGTTGACGTTATGGAAAGCCAAGGCGTTATTCCTGGCATTAAAGTAGATGCAGGCGCTAAGCCTCTGGCCGGTTCCGATGGCGAGACGATCACCGAGGGACTTGATGGACTTGCTGGTCGGGTTGAAGAATATGTGAAACTCGGTGCCATGTTTGCCAAGTGGCGTGCGGTTATCAATATTGGTGACAATATGCCGTCGGGCTATGCGATCCATGTAAACGCTCATGCCTTGGCACGCTATGCGAAAATCTGCCAGGAAGGCGGGTTGGTGCCAATCGTTGAGCCGGAAGTGCTTATGGATGGCGATCATGACATTGATACCTGTCAGCAAGTCACCGAAGAAACTTTGAATTCCGTATTTGGTGAGCTTTACGCTCAAGAGGTTACCCTCGAAGGCATGATCTTAAAACCGAATATGGTGATCTCCGGAACGGATGCTTCGGGTCGCGCGGATATTGACGAAGTTGCTGGCCGAACTGTCGCAACTATGCTCCGCTGTGTTCCAGCAGCAGTCCCCGGCATTATGTTTTTGTCTGGTGGGCAGACCGAAGTGGAAGCAACCGCCCATTTGCAAGCAATGAACGCCGACTATGACAATTTGCCTTGGACGTTGAGCTATTCCTATGGTCGCGCCCTGCAAGCCAGTGCTCTTCAGGCCTGGGTTGGCAAATCTGAAAATGTTTCTGCAGCACAACAGGCGCTGCTAACTCGAGCAAATCTTAACAGTGCAGCCTGCGCCTCTACCTATACCGGCGAAGCTGCATAAGTTTACGGACCAAATAGAATGGCAGACATTAAAATAGCACCTTCCATACTATCTGCTGACTTTGCGCGTCTGGGTGAAGAGGTTAAGGCGATCGATGAGGCTGGAGCCGATTACATCCACATTGATGTTATGGACGGTCATTTTGTCCCCAATCTGACATTCGGCCCGCCGATTATTCAATCGATCCGTTCTTACACCGACAAACCTTTCGACGTTCACTTGATGATCAATCCAGCGGCACCCTATTTGGCGGACTATGCCGAGGCTGGCGCAGATATAATCACTGTTCACGTTGAAGCCGATATCCATTTGCACAGAAATCTTCAAGTCATTCATGATCTTGGAAAAAAGGCCGGCGTCTCACTTAATCCATCGACCGACGAAGCTGTGCTTGAGAACGTGTTGGACGATGTTGATTTGATTTTGGTTATGTCTGTTAATCCAGGATTTGGCGGACAGTCCTTTATCGAGTCTCAGCTTGGCAAAATCAGACGCATTCGTGACATGATCGGCGACCGTCCGATTGAGCTCGAGGTGGATGGTGGCATAAAGCCGAGCAATATAGCTGCCGCTGTCAAAGCAGGCGCAGACGCGTTTGTTGCTGGTAGCGCAGTATTTAGCGGCAATGATTATCATGCAACGATTGGCGCTCTTCGGAATGCCGTGAAAGAGGCCGCATAGTAGAAATTAACGCCGGCATTTGGCGCGAAATAGTAATTTAAACTGGGAATATGCCCTGACAAAATGGGCGGGTATAACAGTATGAACCAACCAGCAGCGAGTGTTCGTGACGAGCAAAAGAAAGATAGTTTCGGCGCGAAACTAGCAAAGCTCTTATCCGATTTTTCTGTTCACTATATGTGGGAGAAAAAATGGTTCTTTATCGCCATGATCGTTGGCGCAATTATGCTGAGTTTGCCTGTTCCGGATGGCCTAAGTAGAGAGGCGTGGATCGTGCTGACCATGTCCTTGGTAGCGACGATCCTTTTTGTGACGGAGCCCATTCCACTTCCAGCCGTGGCCCTGCTGATCATATTGGGGCAGGTGTTATTGCTCGGCAGTGCTTCCTCGGACGTCGCCAAATCGCTGTGGAACGATTCAGTTCTATTTATTATGGGCTCGCTTATGCTGGCGGTCGCCGTCGTGAAGCAGAAGCTTGATAAACGGATCGCGTGGATCATCGTCCGTATTACCGGAACCAAAACCACCAGGATTTGTTTCGGCATTTCCGTTGTGTCAGGATTACTGGCTTCCTTTATCGGTGAACATACGGTCGCAGCGATGATGCTGCCAGTGGGCATAACGCTGGTTACATTGACTTCGGATGATCCGAAAAAAGTTCGAAATCTAGCCGCCGTACTTTTGTTTTCGATCGCGTATGGCTGTTCGGTTGCCGGTATAGGAACTCCTTCGGGCGGTGCGCGGAATGCCATTATGATCGGCTATTGGCGCGAGTTCTTCTATGATCCAAGCAATCCGGAAACCCAGCGATTTATTATTGATTACGTAACCTGGATGATGTTCGCCTATCCGATGTTCCTGATCCAACTGCCGTTTGTGACGCTTATTCTGTTCTTAACTTTCAAGCCCGAATATCGCGATCTATCCCGAGCTGTCGTTAAGCTTCGTGCCCAGGTTGAGAGTGAAGGTCCGATGAAAGCAGCCGATTGGGTTTCGATCATATTGTTCTTGTTGGTTCTTATTGGTTGGATTTTTGTTTCAGACGAAGTCGGGATGGGAACAATTGCTATCTTAGGGGCGACAGCCTTTTTGGTGGCAGGATTGGTGCGTTGGGAAGATATCAACTCAGGCGTCAACTGGGGTGTTGTGTTTCTCTATGGCGCGGCGATTTCGCTCGGTATTGAAATGAAAGAGACCGGTGCCGCACAATGGGTGGCAGAGAACTTCCTGGCCATGCTAGCTCCCATTGGTGCCAATGAAGGCTTTGGTTTGTGGGCTGCGGTTTCTGTGCTAACCACTGCCGCTACCAATATGATGTCTAATGGCGCGGCTGTGGCGGTGTTGGGACCCGTGGTTCTCAAAGTGGCTGTCGTCGCTCAAGAGAGTCCCATCGTTATTGGGTTCATCACCGCAATTTCTTCTGGGTTCGCTTATTTGACGGTCGTTGGCACGCCAGCCTGTACAATTGTTTATGCGTCAGGTTATTTAAAAACGACGGATTTTCTGGCTGTTGGATGGAAGATGGTGGTGGTATCGACGATTATTATGCTGCTGGCGGCATTCGTGTATTGGCCTTTCCTCGGTATATAAGCTTGGCGATATCAAAAGAATCGTCTAGACAGAATTGTCCGATAATTTAAAGTTCTAAAATAAAGTTCTTAAAGGGGCGAGGGCAGGAGGAGCACTGGATGGCTGAAACAGACATTGACCTAGAGCGGCTATATGAAGAGCGTAGAGCACGCTATCGTGTCCTGGTGTGCGTCGATGGAAGTGACGAATCTTACCGCGGTTTAGAATATGCCTCGCAGCTAGCGAATAATCCCAATTCAGATATCATTCTGCTTTATGTTCGCCCGATAGATCAGGGCTTACGCTCTGGCGGTCTGCAAGTGCGTGTTGCGCGCGAAAATATGTTGAGTTGGGGGTTGGAACTTCCCGGTATTAAATACCTGAAAAAGGGTCTCGAACAATTGATGACCGGAGAAGGCATGGCCTCTGATTGGGGCGAAAAAATCACCCATACAGATATTGAAGGTGATCCTCTTGGCGATAATAAAATTGAATATACCAACGAAGGTGGCCGGTCTATCGTACTCAAATTGAAAACGGCATCAACGATCGCTGCCGGTATTCTCGACCAATATGAACTTGGTCCCTATGATTTGATTATTCTCGGTGATTCCGGGTCGTGGGGCGGTTGGGCAAAATCCTTGTGGGATCCCGCGGTCGCGGAAAAAGTGGCGATGCATGCGCCGTGCTCGGTGCTTGTCGCACGGGAACTTGCCCGTGGCAAAGGGCATCTTTTGTGCACAGATGGCTCGGACCACGCAATGAGAATGGTAAAGCGCTCCGGTGTGGTTGCTGGTAAAATCAATTCGCATTTATCTGTGATGTCGGTCGCGTTGGATGTGGAAAGCGAACCAGATGCGCAGAAAAATGTCGATGCGGCAGTTACCGAGCTTAAAGCTATGGGTGTCGAACCAGTAAACGCGTTTACACGTGTCGGCAGTCCTTTTGAAGAGATCATCAGTGCAGGCGAAGATTATTCATTTATTGTGGTCGGAAGTGACGGCAGAACGGGGCTAAAGCGCTTTTTTATGGGCAGTGTCGCGTTCAAGGTTATGGAACATTCGAAAAAATCAGTCATTATCAACCGTTGAAGACTGCCTTAGTTTGCCCTTAATTTTAATCTAATTTGTGATTCGTAAGATCGAGATTTGAAGCCATTGAATTTGATTGAGAAAGAAACGATTTTTTGCGTGGCGACTAAGGCGTCTCGACGTCGCAAGAGAGCTGAAGTCCCTCGGCCGTATTGGCGACAGTGGCGAGACAGGATTCTGCACTACCCTCGGGAATGGAAACCGATATTCTCAAAATGTAGTTGCCATCCGGTGTTTTCTCTGAGGAAAGCCGGACAATATTGGCTTTATATTCAATGAATAGTTCAGAAAGTCTGGCGATCAGTCCCGGTTGATCGCCCCCTCTAACGGTGATGCGGTGGGTGATTTTCCCAGCTTGATCTTGGATCGGATCAAGCTCGAAATCCGTGACTGTGATTTTGGCCTCTGCAAGTTCGGGAACGCTGGCAAGTTCTGCTGCGAGTGTCTCATTTTCGATGGCATCGGGCAGCTCAGTGATCGATGTAAATTCTGCGCCACTGCCAAGAACGGCAAATGTGGTGTCGCCTAAATTGGCACCAAGATCAAACATTCTGCCGGCAATGGCGGCAATCAGGCCTGTGCGATCAGGACAAAAAACCGAAACGAGAGCAATGTGAGACATGGAGTGTTTTCCGTTGTATTAGTGGTTTGTATAGGGTGACGGTAGCATACGCTTAACAGGCAAAAAAGCGCATTCGAATAGGAAGATAGGCATAGCTTCCAGCTCATTTCGCGCGGTGTTTGAGCTTCCTTAATTCAGCAGATTCCCGAATAATGCGTTCGGTTTCGCGCCAAAGACCCAAATCTTTCAAATCATCCAAACCATGCCAGGCGATATCCTGGGCGTCAGAGCTCGCTTGGGCGTCCCCACTAAGCCATTCGCCGGAATAGTCGATTAGAGTTGCGTGAAAGACGATCTCGCCTTTTTCATCTTTTTGGATCGAGTCGACGACATCCAGGAAATCGGTAACTTCGATTGAAAGCCCGGTTTCCTCGAGAACTTCGCGCGCCGCTGTTTCTCTCACTGTTTCGCCCAATTCCTGGCGCCCACCCGGGATGCTCCATTGCCCCTGGCGAGGTTGCTTACCGCGTTGAATTAATAGAAATTTATCGTCTTTCCAGACAACGACGCCGACGCCCACAAATGGAAAATCCGGATATGAGCGCTGATCGAGGTCTCCAGGTTGTTCTTCGGACAAGTGGTACTCCTAATATTAGTTTTTATGGCTGTAAAGAGTAGGTCTTTACTTTTGCCAAGCTGAGCATGATATTAGCTCGTAACAAGGACCGTATCGCAAAATCGGAAATGATGTAGATAGAAATGTCACAAGTTTTAGATTGTATTGCAGGCAGGTGAAGCGCTTTTTCAAGAAGGTGACCAAGGTGACCGCGCTTACGTCGTGCAGGAAGGCAATGTTGATATAGTGAAAAACGGTGTTGATGGCGAAGTTATCTTGGGCACCGTAGAGAAGGGTGGAATTTTCGGCGAGATGGCTCTTATTGATGACCAACCGCGTATGGCGTCCGCTATTGCCGCGGACACGTCGACCGTTATCGTCATCAGCCGCGATGTATTTCAACGCAAACTTCAAAAGTGTGATCCTTTTGTGCGTGGTTTGCTCGGAATATTCGTAAAGAATATTCGGTCGATGGTTGAAGAGCGAGTTAATTAGCGCTGACAGCGAAATGATTTTTTCGCAATTAGTACATTTGAGTTGCCCCGGTGTGCTGCACTGGTGGTTTGGGCTAATCGAGTTATATCAATACAAAGACATTTCAAAAGTTTAAGGCTAAATACTTAAATTATGACGGAAAAGAACGAAGACTCCTCAGCACCTCAAACTAACGGCAATGGCAAACCGCTGCCGCTTTCTGCCCATCATCGGGTGAGCGGCGGGAAAAGCCGTGGTTTCTGGGGTCGTATTCGCGGCTATTTCCTAGCCGGTGTATTGGTGTCGGCACCGCTTGGTATTACCGGCTATCTCGCTTGGGTTATTATTGGCTTCATTGATCATTCGGTGACCCCGCTGCTTCCGGCGAAATATAATCCAGAGACTTATCTGCCGTTTAGTCTTCCAGGACTTGGCGTCCTTATTTTGATTATTATTCTGACCGTGATCGGCGCGTTGACAGCCGGACTGTTAGGTCGCTGGGTTCTCCATACCGGTGAGCGCATTCTCAACCGCATGCCGGTTGTTCGCGGGATCTACTCCGCGGTTAAGCAAATTTTTGAAACCGTGATGACCCAGCAATCAACTGCTTTTAGAGAAGCTGTATTGGTTGAATATCCGCGCCGCGGCATGTGGGCGATAGCCTTCATCACCGGCAAAACGGAAGGTGAGGTGCAGAGTCTGACCGAACAGGAAACCGTCAATATATTCCTGCCAACAACTCCCAATCCAACCTCTGGATTTTTGCTGTTTGTGCCAAAAGAAGATGTTGTTCCGTTGAGTATGAGCGTCGAAGAAGCGATCAAAATGGTGATTTCCGGCGGTATCGTGACGCCGCCTGACCGCCGCCCTCTCGAAGAAAAGCAAAAGCCGCAAGTGTCAGCTAGAACCTATCAGGATTTGGACATTCTCCGCGAGCGCGAAAAAATTCCGATATTGGTGCCGAAGAAAAACTAGTCTTTAGATTTTTTTAGGTGCTTGCAAGAATGTCCGCTCTTGTCGGCGAATCGGTCGAAAATGGTCGGTGTCTATTTCGTCGGCTTATGACCGAAGGCGGACATTGGTGAAATACAGCCTATCCTATTGCCACCAGACCAACTTTCCCTAGAATGGCTACAAAGAATATCGCCTTGGGGAGATTTATGGCGGATCTAGAGATTCAACGCAGGCTTGCTGCAATACTTGCTGCTGACGTAGCCGGATAAGGTTTGATGTCTGCAATTACTATAAGCGGACTCTATTTGGGATACCGGTAACACCAGTTTTTAGTACACTATGAAATTCTTTGGCTCGGTGTAGAGAATTTTGGTGCCAGTTTACTTTTTTAGAATGGTTTCAAATTAATGTGTCCCGGGTTAACTTTTAAAAAATTACTTATAAGCTACCCCGACCGTAGAAACTTAACCGCCGCGTCCCGTTCAAACAGATAGAGCAGTACGCGGAGGTTTTGGCCACGCTCGCTCTCAAGTTCGGGGTCCATTTCCAAAATCAATTTGGCGTCGTCACGGGCAGTCGCGATCAGCTCAGCATGGACCGCAAGATCAGCGAGCCTAAATTCAGGTAAACCGCTCTGCCGAGTGCCGAGTAATTCACCGGCTCCGCGCAGGCGGAGGTCTTCTTCTGCGATGACAAATCCGTCTTCGGTTTCGCGCATTATTTCGAGACGTTTCCGCGCCGTTTCAGTGAGGCGTTCGGGGAACATCATTATGCAGGTCGATTTTTCGCTGCCGCGCCCAATCCGGCCTCGTAATTGGTGAAGTTGCGCGAGGCCAAAACGTTCAGCGTGCTCGATGACCATGATTGTTGCCGCCGGCACATCGACACCGACTTCAATCACCGTGGTAGCGACCAAAATATCGACATTGCCATTTGAAAAGGCCTCCATCACCGCGTCTTTCTCTTTGCCCTTCATTTTGCCGTGGACCAAACCAGCGCGTTCACCAAACACGGCTTGGAGATGGGCGTGGCGATCTTCGGCGGCGGCGAGGTCGATTTTCTCGGATTCCTCGACTAAGGGACATACCCAGTAAATCTTAGCGCCTTCCTTGAGCGCGCGAGTGACGCCTTGAACGACCTCGTCCAAACGATCAATCGCGACCGTTCGGGTATCGATGGGCAGGCGTCCCGCCGGCTTTTCGGTGAGACGGGAGACTTCCATATCGCCGTAAGCCGTGAGCGTGAGCGTGCGCGGGATCGGCGTCGCAGTCATCACCAATACGTCGACAGCCCGGCCTTTGGATGTCAGCGCCAAGCGTTGATGGACACCAAATCTGTGTTGCTCGTCAATAACCGCCAAAGCGAGATCGTTAAATTCAACGCCTTCCTGGAAAATTGCATGCGTGCCAATGGCGAGGCTAATTTCGCCGTTGGCAAATCCTTCGAGGATGGGCGCACGGGTTTTGCCCTTCTCGCGACCGGTCAGGAGCGCCACTTTTACGCCGGCGGCCTCGGCCAAAGGCTCAATGGTTGCCAAATGCTGGCGGGCGAGAATTTCTGTTGGGGCGAGGATGGCGGCTTGCGCGCCACTTTCCACGGCGTGGAGCATACTCAAAAGCGCAACAACGGTTTTGCCGCTGCCGACATCGCCTTGCAAGAGACGGTGCATGCGTCCCTCGGAGCCCATATCTTCGGTGATGTCGCGAACCGCTTCGTTTTGGGAAATTGTGAGTTCAAAGGGCAGCGCGGAAATGACTTTTTGCTTTAGCTCGCCGGTGCCTTTAATTGTCCGCCCTGCCTGTTTTCGCATATGCTTGCGGACCAAGGCCAAGGCCAACTGATTGGCGAGCAGCTCATCATAAGCCAGCCTTTGACGGGCAAGCGTTTCAGGCTCTAAGTCCGTTTCGTCCGTCGGTGCGTGAGCGGTAACAAGCGCCTCATTCCAACTCGGCCATTTTTGCTTCGCCAAATACGGACCATCCAACCATTCGGTTAATTCCGGTACCAATTCAAGCGCGCCTTTAATTGCTTTCGAAATGACTTTGAGAGAAAGCCCTTGGGTCAATGGATAGACCGGTTCCACCGCTTCTATGGTCTTTCGGTCTTTCAATTCAACGACGTGATCGGGATGCGGCATTTGAATGCCGTCGCCATAGCTTTCAATGGTGCCACTAATCACGCGCTGTTCGCCTTCGGGCAGGATTTTCAGCAAATAATCCGGCCGGCCATGGAAAAACACCATCGTCAGGCTTCCAGAATCATCGGAGCATAAGATTTTATAAGGCAGGCGGCGGGTTTTGGGCGGGAAATGTTGATCCACCGTTACTGTTATCGTGGCAATCGAGCCAATTCGCGCTTCAGCGATCTTTGGTGCATAGCGTCGATCTATAACGCCGCTTGGCAAATGCCACAGAAGGTCGCTGACATGCTCGCCGGCGAGCTTTTCAATCAGTTTGGCAATACGCGGCCCAACGCCCGTCAATTTTAGGACGTTTGCAAATATCGGAAATAGAATTTCTGGCCGCATATTTTAAATATTATCCTGAAATCATGGCTGACAGATCGCTCACAAAGGTTTACACCCTAGCCTCTCAATAAGTCACCTAAAGATAGTTCATAGGACGGCAGGATGGAAACTCTCCGTAAGCGACTTTTGTATAAAGCGACCCATCGCGGCATGCAGGAGACCGACAAAATTATCGGCGGATTTGCCGAGCAGGAATTGGCCAATCTAAGCGCCGATTTGCTCGACGATTTTGATCGTCTATTGGATGTGCCGGACGTTGATCTTCTGAACTGGATTTTAGCTCGTGAAGCCACGCCTGCGGCCTATGACACCGAAATTATGGGGCTGATAGTTAAATTTAAAGAAAGCCTGTAATTAATTGTTAAATATAGATAAGATAATATATAACTCATCGGAAATGCTGATTGGCGGCGTGCCGGAAGGCTATGATGGGGTTGCCCTTGGTCAATTGGTTGAGGCCGGCAAAACTGTGCTATTTGTTGCCCGCGAGGACCGCCGGTTGGCAGCGATCAAAGCAAGCTTGGCGTTTTTTGCCGGTGACGTGGAGGTCCTCGAATTTCCGGCCTGGGATTGCTTGCCTTATGACCGTGTTTCACCCAAAAGCGATATCGTTGCGGCGCGGATAGATACACTCACCGAACTTGCCGATTTAAACAGCGCCAAACCGCGAATCATTCTGACAACCGTGTCGGCATTGCTGCAACGGGTGCCGACTCGTAAATCCTTTGAAGGGTCGAGTTTAAAGTTTGGCAAGGGCGGCGAAACTTTGCGCGATCGATTGCTCGGCTATTTAGAGCAAAATGGCTACGGTCGAAGCGAAACCGTCATGGAGCCGGGCGAATACGCCATTCGCGGCGGTATCATCGATCTATTTCCGCCTGGCTTTGAAGAACCGCTACGCCTCGACTTTTTTGGCGATGATTTGGATGGTATTCGGACGTTTGAGCCATTTAGCCAACGGACAACCGGAGAGCGGGGCAGCTTTACCTTAAAGCCGGTCAATGAAATATCGATCGATGAAGACTCTATAAGTCGGTTTCGCATGTCCTATCGAGCACTTTTTGGCGCGGTTTCCAGCGAAGACCCACTTTATGAGGCGATATCTGAAGGCCATAGCCAAGCAGGGATGGAGCATTGGCTGCCGCTTTTCCATGAAGAGCTGGAAACATTGCTGGATTACCTGCCAGAGGCCCTAATCGTCTTTGATCATCAGGCAAGTGAGGCGGCCGAGTCGCGCTGGGAATTAATCGGCGAATGTTATGATGCCCGCTCCGATATGAAAGCGCGCGGATTGGCGGTCTCTGAAACAACCTACAACCCGCTGCCGGTGGATCGCCTGTATTTAACGAGCAAAGAGTTAGACGCTGCGCTCAAAGGGCGCAAACTGCTTACTTTTCAGCCGTTCTCGACACCAGATAGCCAAGCAAACAGCGCTGATGCCGGCGGCAAGCCGGGGCGTGATTTTGCCGATGCGCGGGCCTTACCGGATGTAAATGTCTATGACGCGCTTCGAGACCACATTCAGACGGAGATCAAAGACGGACGCTCGGTGATCATCGGTGCATTCTCGGAAGGCTCGGCTGAACGGCTTCTCGGTATTTTAAAAGAGCATGATATTTCCGCTTCGATGGATTCGAGTGCGCAAATTCGACTTGCTGTTCTCGAATTGGAACATGGCTTCACGGCACCCGGCCTTTCTCTCATCACCGAGCAGGATATTCTCGGTGATCGTCTAAGCTCGCCGCCGCGCCGCAGAATTCGCCCGGAAAACTTTATCGCTGAAACTTCGGTTTTAAACGCCGGTGATTTAGTTGTTCATGCAGATCACGGTATTGGCCGCTATGAAGAACTTGTGACGCTGAAAGTCACCGACGCCAGTGCACCGCATGACTGCCTACTGCTGATCTATGGCGGCGGTGATAAGTTATTCCTGCCGGTCGAGAACATCGAAGTTATTTCACGCTATGGCGAGGGCAGCGATACGATCCGCCTCGATAAATTGGGCGGTGTTGCCTGGCAGGCGCGGAAATCTCAGCTCAAACAACGCATCCGCGATATGGCGGACCAATTGATCGCTGTCGCCGCTGCCCGCGAGCTTAAAAAAGGCGAAACGCTGGAGCCGCAATCCGGCATTTACGATGAGTTTTGCTCGGGCTTTGCTTATACCGAAACGGATGACCAAGCCCGCGCCATTGAGGACGTCATCAAAGATCTGAGCAGCGGCCGCCCCATGGACCGCTTGATTTGCGGTGATGTCGGGTTCGGTAAAACCGAAGTTGCCTTGCGGGCAACTTTTGTTGCGGCGTTGGAAGGCAAACAAGTTGCCATCGTCGTCCCGACCACATTATTGGCGCGCCAGCATTTTCGTATCTTTGAAGAACGTTTTGCGGATTTCCCGGTGCAGGTTCGCCAATTGTCGCGTTTGGTTGCCAAAAAAGACGCAGACGCAACCAAAGAAGGGCTTGAGAGCGGCCAAGTTGATATTGTCATCGGCACCCACGCGCTGCTTGCCAAAAGTATTAAGTTTGATCGTCTTGGTCTGTTGATCATCGACGAAGAGCAGCATTTTGGTGTTGCCCACAAAGAACAATTGAAATCGATGAAGCACAATGTCCACGTTTTGACGCTGACAGCAACGCCGATCCCCCGAACTCTGCAAATGGCTCTAACCGGGGTGCGGGAATTGAGCCTGATCACCACGCCGCCGGTGGATCGTTTGGCGGTTCGGACATTCGTTCTGCCTTATGATCCTGTTGTTGTGCGCGAGGCCATTCAGCGCGAACGCTATCGCGGCGGCCAGATATTCTATGTCTGCCCACGGGTCGCTGATCTTGGCCGTATCGAAGAGGAATTGCTCGAGCTGGTGCCGGACCTTCGGATTGCGATGGCGCATGGTCAAATGTCGCCGCGTAAACTCGAAGATGTCATGAGCGCCTTTTATGACGGCAAATATGAATTGCTGTTGACGACCAATATTGTTGAGTCGGGGCTCGATCTGCCGTCAGTGAATACCATCATCCTGCACCGCTCGGATATGTTTGGCTTGGCACAGCTCTATCAATTGCGCGGTAGGATAGGGCGCTCGAAAATTCGCGGCTATGCTTATCTGACGCTGCCGACAAAGCGCAAATTATCGGCGCCGGCGCAAAAACGCCTGGAAGTCATGCAGGCTCTCGACACATTGGGCGCCGGCTTCACGCTCGCAAGCCATGATTTGGATATTCGCGGTGCCGGCAATTTGCTCGGCGACGAGCAATCCGGTCATATCAAAGAAGTCGGAGTTGAGCTCTATCAGCAAATGCTCGAAGAAGCTGTCGCTGAAGCGAAATCCGCCGGCGATATCGAAGATCAGGTCGCTGATAAATGGAGCCCGCAAATTGACATTGGTATTCCGGTGCTGATCCCAAACGACTATGTGCCTGATTTGGGTGTCAGGCTCAGCCTCTATCGCCGAATTGCGGATTTGACCGACCGGGCGGAAATCGATGCTTTTGCTGCTGAGATGATCGACCGTTTTGGCTCGCTTCCAGATGAGGTCGAAAACCTGCTCGAAACCGTCGCCATCAAACGGCTTTGCCTTGCTGCGGGTGTTGAGAAAGTCGATGCTGGATCGAAAGGCGCGGTGATCACTTTCCGCAATAACGAGTTTAACAATCTCGCTGGTTTGGTGGAGTTCATTACCTCACAAGTCGGCACCTCAAAACTCCGCCCCGACCACAAGCTCGTCTTTATGCGAAGGTGGGATGATGCAGCAGCCCGTCTCACAGGTGTTCAATATTTAATGAAAGAGTTATCGGATATTGCGGCTTAGGTGAAGTTCGCAACGAAATCTTCCTCCTCCCGACCATCAAGGGAGAGTGGGATATGCGGGGCGAGAGGCCATTTTCTTTTCATCCTCCCTTGATGGGAGGGAGCACGGAAAGGTGTCTGCTTTGCGCTCAACAGCGGACACTAAATTCTAGAGGTCAAAGAGTCCGCTATCAGCCAAAAGCGGACATCTGTAACAGGATTTTAGAGGATAAACTCCCATCTCTACGAAAAAATTTATTGACCGATTTTTTTGGTTTTTTTGAATTGTTATTATCTTTTATAGAGACAATGAGTTTTGGTTCTCCGGTGACTTATTTGATGGTTTTTTTAGCACTCTAAATGCCCCAATCTCTAATGTTGAAGAAATGATACTCATGCTTGGTGGTAAAACGGCGCAAAAATAAGTTGACGAACTTTACGAAAGTGAAGAGCGATTTTCCTTGGCTATGCGTGGAGCCAACGATGGATTGTGGGACTGGAATCTGGAAACAGATGAAGTTTATTACTCACCCCGCTGGAAAAGCTTGCTGGGTTACGACGAGAATGAACTTGGTGTTATGATCGATACCTGGAAGACACTGGTTCATCCAGATGATCACGAATATCTCACCAAGCCGATCAATGTTCCGGAAGTCATAAGGCTTATTACCAGTCATATTAGCTGAGTTATTTTCAATATATCGTCTGCAACATCCAAATTGATACAGGTGTTTCGATGTCCGCTTTCGGGGGTAAAGCAGAGCTTCTGCCTTTGCACAGGTCACCGAAAATCCACCTAAAGCTTACCCAAGTGGGACTGCTGGTGCTTTGGTTACTTAGTGTCTGATCTGTGTGGTTCTCAACATCGTTGAATGTGGTACAGCAGGGTGGGACAGTGGCTCGAAATCAACAGCCAATTAATGGCAAAAGTCAGGGACTTTTCAGTGAGTTTGGAATATCCCACTCTCTTCCGCCAATTCCTTGATGCAACAAACCTCCTAATCTTTCGCTGCCGTCAGGCGGTCGAGGCGTAAGCGGTGTCGATGATCGGTTAGGCGGCGGCCACCGCCGAGCACAGCGCCCAACACGCCGAGCGTCGTGCCGCCGGCGATTAAAAACATGACCAGCAGTTGGTATTTTACCGCTTCCATCGGCTCGACGCCGGCCAGGATTTGACCGGTCATCATGCCGGGGATTGATACCAGGCCGACCGCCGACATCGAATTGATGATCGGGATGAGGCCGCTTCGAAGGGCCTCGCGCACGACACCGCTCATTGCCTGTGTGCTTGAATGGCCGAGCGCGAGGCGTGCCTCAATCGCGCTGCGCTCCCGGGCTGTCCCGGTCATTAAGCGGTCCAGTCCAATGGCAATGCCGGTCATTGTATTGCCGAGGATCATGCCGAGCAGCGGGATCGCCACCCGGGCTTCATACCAGGGATTGGGACGCACCTGGGTGGTTAAGGCAAAGAGCGTCACCACTGTTCCAGCTATTAACATCGAGGTCGTCCCAAGTCCGTAGGCCCACCAGCCGGTAAGCTTTCTCGATTGGCGCGCCATCACTTCGCGACCGGCAAATAGGATCATGATTAATCCCATTGCCGCGGTGACGAGTGGGGAGGCTAGATCGAAGAGGGCTTTGAGAACCAAGCCTAAGAGAAGCAGTTGAACGACCAT
>Ga0066376_10000348_pt1 | contig 41690 bp, 39 predicted proteins | sample Knorr_S15_td_Bot_FD_77009 | JGI IMG/M metagenome (GOLD analysis project Ga0066376, IMG submission 77009) | Marine microbial communities from Southern Atlantic Ocean transect - Knorr_S15_td_Bottom_ad_5009_LV_A | ecosystem: Environmental > Aquatic > Marine > Oceanic | place: Southern Atlantic... | reverse complement strand
AGTTTGGAAATTATGACCATATTCTTCAGGATGTATCCACTCAATATTCCAGTTTGCAAACATGTAAGTCTGAATTACTGGTATTAAAGAAAATTCAAACTTCCCATGATGAGAAAAAGGAACTTTATACATTTCAATTAGAAGAATTGGATAAATATGAATTAGAAGAGGATTCAGATTCAAAACTATCTTCAGAATATGAAACACTAACACGTGCCAGTGAAATTATTCAACATTTGGAGAATATTGATTATTCTTTGGATAAATCTGAATCATCCATAGTTTCACAAGTGAGTGAACTAAAAGCCTCAATTGGGAAAATATCTCATGTAAGTGAAGCATTAGAATCAATTGAGAGTAGACTTGAATCGGCTATGTTAGAATTATCTGATTTAGCGCAAGAGGTGAAGTCAATTCAGAGCAATATTTCTGTTAATCCCAATCGACTCATTGAAGTAGAGGAAAAACTTTCCCATATTGAAATGTTGAAACGAAAGTTTGGCGGGTCTATATTGAATGTTATTGATTATAGAGATAAATTAGTAATTACACTTCTTGAGGAACAGAAGTCCAATAAGCGAATTCCTGAATTAGAACAGAAATGTGGAAAATTATTAGCACAGCTTAATTCTACTTCCAGAAAACTGAGTAATGCTCGCCAGAAAACGGCAATTAATTTATCAAAGATAATTACAGAACATGTTCGGGAGATGGATATGCCGTCCACTCAATTTAATATAAAGTGGTGGTCATCTGATAAAATGAGTGAAACGGGAAATGATGAATGTGAATTTTTTATTCAAACTAATTTAGGTGAAGAATCTCGCCCATTAGCAAAGATTGCATCTGGGGGTGAAATTTCACGAATAATGTTGGCCATAAAATTAGCACTCCAAAAGAGAGATAAAGTGGATACCCTAATTTTTGATGAAATTGACAGTGGTATTTCTGGTGCTACAGCACAACGGGTGGGTGAAAAGATTAATTCACTGGGAGACACACATCAAATAATCTGTATCTCTCATTTATCTCAGATAGCGGGTAAGGGTAATACGCATTTTAAAGTAGAAAAAAATGAAGGTTCGGGCCGAACTCAAACAACCATTCATAAATTAAATAAAACTGAACGGGTAAAAGAAATTGCATCACTCATTAGTGGTCATGAAATTACAGAAACAAGTTTGCAACAAGCAGCATATTTACTTGAAGGGACACATGGATAAAATTGTAATTAATGGTGGGAAGCCATTGAATGGTGAGGTTTTCATCAGTGGTGCAAAAAATGCTGTATTGCCCATAATGACGGCATGTGTTATTGAGCCTGGAAAATATACCTTGAATAATGTTCCTGATTTACGAGATACGCAAACCATGGCACGACTTATTGAAATGATTGGTGGATCAGTACAATTTCATAGTAATACATTGCACATAAATACAATCAATTGTGATAAACCCGTTGCACCATATGAATTGGTGAAAACCATGCGCGCATCCTTTTATGTGTTGGGTCCGTTTATGAGTCGGTATAATTATGCAGAGGTTTCACTTCCGGGTGGATGTGCATGGGGCCCCCGACCTGTAGATTTTCATTTGAAAGCCTTAGAAGCTATGGGTGCAACCATCTCACTTGAGCGAGGAAATTTAATTTCAAAAGGTGAATTGCATGGTGCCGAAATTAAATTTGAAAAAGTTAGTGTTGGTGCTACAGGTAATACACTTATGGCAGCAGTGTAGGCAGATGGGGTAACCACCATTGATAATGCAGCATGTGAACCGGATATTACCGATTTAGTTGATTTTTTATCAAAACTTGGTGCTGATATTAAAGGTCGCGATACCACCCAACTAACAATTCATGGTATGTCAGAATTGAAGAGTGGCTTTGAATATGATATTATTCCGGATAGAATTGAAGCGGGGACATTTCTGATAGGAGTTGCCTTAACTGGGGGAGAAGTTACATTAAGAAATGTGAATCCTGAGCATCTTGGGATTGTGATATCAAAATTAAAAGAAGTGGGTGCAGACATACAATCAGATGTTGATAGTATAACGATTCGTTCATCCAAAAAAATAAATCCGGTTGATATGACAACGGCAGCTTACCCCGGATTCCCAACTGATTTACAAGCGCAATGGATGGCACTTATGTGTATGGCCTCAGGAGATTCTACAGTTATAGATGAAATATACCATGATCGTTTTACGCATATGGCCGAATTAAGTAGATTTGGCGCAAATTTACATTTGGTTGATAATGTGGCATCTGTAAAAGGAATTGAGCAGTTTTATGGAGCACCAGTCATGTCCACAGATATTCGTGCCAGTGCATCACTCATATTAGCCGCATTGGCTGCTGATGGTAAAAGTGAGATATCCCGAATTTATCATATTGATAGGGGTTATGAAAATATTGAAATAAAATTGCAAGGCTTAGGTGCAGATATTATGAGAAAAGAAGCGTAATAATTCTGTAATAATTTGTTACATAATTTGTTGTATATAGTATTGCATTCATTTAATATTCTACTATAAGTTTATGCCAGAAATAAAAGGAGCATTAAAGTGAAAAGTACTACATTATTATTAACAGTGGCTATTGGTCTATCCGTAGCATTTAGCGGTCAAGTTGAATTAAAGAAGGATGTAAACTCTTCAGCAGTAAAATTGTCCTTATCTAAATCTGCATCTGCAGATCAGGAAGTTAAAGGACTACAATTTGATTTAAAATATAACTCAAATGAAATTAAATTCGAGGATGCATCTTCCTTGTTGAATGGATTTACATTTGAATTTAAAAACACAGAAGCGGGAACTGTTAAAGGTTTAATCTTCAGTATGAGCGGACAATCTCTTAACCCAGAAGAATTATCGAATGTGTTAGAATTCAAATTCACACCTGTTGATGGCTTCTCTGGTGAAAGTGATATTCAATTAGTTAATATGATTATAGCTGGTGAACATGGTGAAAATATTACCAGTAATTTTACCATTCCAGTATCAACGGTATCATTTGAAAATATAATACCATTTAAAACAACATTGTCTAAAAACTATCCCAATCCATTTAACCCATCAACAACTATTCCTTATGAATTAAAGGAAGATGGGCTTGTTTCCATGATTGTTTATGATCTTAATGGGGCTGAAGTAAAAACCTTAGTTTCAGAAAATATTCCTGCAGGATCTTACCAAGCGGTTTGGAATGGTGTAAATAATGTGGGACAACAAGTTGCCAGTGGTCGCTATATTGTTACAATGTCAGCTCCTGGCTTTTCAGATACGATTTCAATGACATTACTAAAATAAATTAACCATTATTGATTTTTCAAACCCCGCTTTTCCAAGCGGGGTTTTTTTATGTACAATAGTAAACTGAATACTTGTTTTAATACTAAAAATGAAATAAAATTACTGAGAATATTTTTAATAATACATGGACATTAAAGCGTGAGTTTAAATATTGTTATAATTGGAGCGGGTGAGGTTGGATATAATCTAACACGCGTGCTAAGTAATGAAGACTATGATATTACGGTGATTGATAATTCTCCTGAAAAATGTGATCGCGTATCTAATAATTTCGATGCATGTGTTATTTTAGGAAATGGTGCATCTCAGAGAGTACTACAGCAGATAGATATGAAAAATGTAGATTATCTATTAGCTCTCACGCGAATAGATGAAGTTAATTTAGTTGCATCACAAATTGCCAGCAAATTAGGAGCAAAAAAGATAATTTGTAGGTTGAGAAATACAGAGTATTCCCATAAGGATGCGGTAGTGACACCAGCAGATTTTAATATTGATAAAGTAGTGTTTCCTGAGAAAGCCGCACAAAAAGAAATCGAAAGCCTAATCAGGCAATCCTCAGCCGTTGAAATACAAGATTTTTTTTCAGGTTCTGTTATACTTGTAGGTATAAAATTAGCAAATTCATCTCCATTAATTGGGAGGACTGCAAAACAAGTTGAGATGGCGAACCCCTTTATACCGCATAAATTGGCAGTAGTCCTTCGTGAAGATGAGAGTTTTATCCCCCATCAAGATACCAAATATCATAAAGACGATTTTGTTTATTTTGTGGGAAGAGAAGATGATATCCCAAATATCCAAAAAATGACAGGTAAGCCTGCATTTAAAGTGAAAAATATTGCCATTCTCGGAGCGGGGAAAATTGGCCGTCTATTGGCAAAATCATTGCAATCCGACTATAATGTTCGCATTCTTGAGAAAGATGAAGCAAAAGCAAAGAAATACGGAAATGGATTAGATGATGCATTAATGGTAATTGGTGATGGATTAGAGACAGATTTTTTAGAGTCGGAAAATATTGGTGAAATGGATTGCTTTATTGCTGTAACAGAACAGGAGCAAACCAATATATTAGCTAGCCTCTTAGTAAAACATTTTGGAGTAAAACAGGTAATCTTGCATATTAATACCACCAATTATATAAAATCGGTTAGACGCATTGGCGTAGATGCAGTGGTGAGTAAAAATACGGCTGCGGTCAATGAGGTCATTAAAATAATTAAAAGTGACCAACAATCTGTGCCAGTCTCACGTTTTGAAGATATAGAAATTGAATCAGTTGAATTGACCGTTTTTCCAGATTGTAAATATTTACGCAAAAAATACACCCTTGATAAACTTCCTGAAAATGTCTGTTTGGGCATTATAATACGTGATGAAAGAGCGCGCATTCCTGATTCTCATATTGAGTTAAAAATTGGCGATAAATTATTAATTTTCTCAAAGCCTGAACGAGTTTCTAAAGTTGAAGAATTATTCATGTAACCTTTATGTTTAGACGACACGTATTTAATATTATATCCATAAGTTGGACATTATTGGGAATTTCAATGCTTCTAAGTGCAGCATGGAGTTTTTACTATGGAGAATCTGATTTATGGCCCATCCTTCGTTCTAGTGCCATAACGATTGGGTTAGGAATCGTTCTTTTTACACTCACTTATTCTAAAAAAGCGTCTGATCTAACACCACGAGATGGTTTTGCAATTGTGACAATTGGCTGGATTGCCATGGCAGGCTTTTGTGCACTTCCAATGTTTTTTGCAACAGATATTAGCTATACCAATGCATACTTTGAAGCAATGTCTGGATTAACAACTACAGGGGCAAGTATTCTTGGGGGTGCATCAACAGTAAAAATTGAATCCCTACCTCATGGTATTTTATTTTGGCGAAGCTTCACCCAGTTTATTGGAGGGATGGGAATTATTGTTTTTAGTTTGGCTATTTTACCCATGTTGGGTATGGGGGGTGTTCAGCTCTTTCGTGCAGAAGTTGCGGGTCCAATTGCAGATAAACTCACCCCTCGTGTAAAACAAACTGCAAAACTCTTATGGTATATTTATGTTGGATTTGTTGCTGTAGAGTCGATTATACTAAGATTTGTTGGAATGAGTTGGTTTGATGCCATATGTCATTCATTTGGCACTATGGCAACGGGGGGTTTCTCTACAAAGAATTCTAGTGTGGGTGAATTTAGCGGGACTGTACAAATGGTATTAATAGTATTCATGTTTCTAGCTGCTACCAATTTCTCACTTCATTATCTCTCATTTAATAAACGTAAATTTGAATATTTCAAAGATCGAGAATTCAAAGTTTATCTTATATTAATCGCAATTTTCACCATTTTATTCTTCGTTAATACGTCTGGTATTTATCATTGGAGTGTAGAATCCATTAGATATGCACTTTTCACATCCGTTTCATTGTTAACCACTACAGGATTTGGAACCATTGATTTTGAGACATGGCCATCATTATCAAAAATGTTGGTATTTTTCCTCCTTTTTATTGGAGGATGTGCTGGTTCTACAACAGGTGGAATGAAAATTATTCGTTCTATATTAATCACAAAATATTTAGTTTCTGAGGTAAGAAAACTATTACATCCTAAAGGCGTATTCCCCATCAGAATAGGGAAAAAAGTGATTCCAGATGAGGTTGTAAAAAATACATTAGGCTTCTATCTATTTTATATCTTTATTTTTGTTTTTACATCGGTCATATATTCAATCACGGGATTAGATGTGGAAACGTCATTAACCGCTGCTGCATCTGCTATTGGGAATATTGGTCCAGGTTTGGGTTCAATTGGTCCATGGGAAAACTGGGCCCATCTTTCAGATTTAGCAAAATGGGTTACCTCCTTTACAATGCTTATGGGGAGATTAGAAATATTTACAGTTGTGGTTCTTTTTAGTCGGAGTTTTTGGAGAAAATGAGTACAGTTCAAACATTGATCGAAAATCGTATTGCTACTATTAAAATTAATCGACCGAATCAATTAAACGCCCTTTCTAGCCAAGTATTGATTGACCTCAAAAAAGCATTTAAAGCTGTGGAGATAAGTGCAGAAGTTGGGGTGATAATTATTACTGGTGCAGGGGATAAGGCATTTATTGCAGGGGCGGATATAAAAGAGATGTCCACACTTACTTCAGAAGAAGCAATGGCATACGCCATTAATGGTCAGAACCTAACTTCATATATAGAAAATTTTTCTAAACCTGTAATTGCAGCTATTAATGGGTTTGCATTGGGTGGGGGTTGTGAGTTTGCCATGGCTTGCCATATTCGTTATGCGTCTGAAACAGCAAGATTGGGTCAACCTGAAGTAGGATTGGGATTGATTGCTGGATTTGGAGGGACGCAAAGATTACCCCGTTTAGTGGGGAAAGGTCGTGCCTTGGAGATATTGTTAAGTGGGAGTATGGTATCTGCTGAAGATGCGAAAGGAATGGGTTTAGTAAATGCTATTTTCCCCCAAGAATCATTAATGGAAGCATGTACTAAATTGGCTTCAAAAATTTTACGAAATGGCCCTATTGCTATTCGTGAAACAATCTATGCTGTAAATGAAGGTTTAGACCTTTCATTAGAAGAAGGGCTCAAACAAGAAGCCCAACGGTTTGGAACAATATTTGATTCTAAAGATCAAACTGAAGGTACCACTGCATTTGTGGAAAAACGTCCGGCTAAGTTTACCGGAAAATAATTTTTATTCTCGGAAGCAATTCATAAAGCTTTTCATCTAAATGTTCAACACAATCCATTATCCCACTTAATAATGGTTTCATTTCCACCCATTCGGGAACGAGTACTGAGGCAGAAATATTTGATAGAGATTTATTAAATAGATATTTCCCACTGGAAATTTTTCCAGCCTTCGTATTTAAAATAGCCCCAGTGAGTTGAATAAAACCCTTAATTTCGGGCCGCTCTAATTCACTTCCATTTTCCCATGCATTTTCCCAGGTAATGTGGGCACCATTGTATTTATGTTTATTAAATAAATTAGCACCTTCAAAAAAAGTGTCTTTTAATATCATGGATTCATTTCTTTAATCCATTGGCGAATAAGAGCCAACCCTTCTTCATGGATTAGTTTACGCCCCAATTCGGGCATCATGATTCCAGGGTCCGTAGAATTTATTCGATATACCATTATAGATTTTTCAGGATTTCCTGGAACAATAGTATACTTATGATTCCCTGTACCTCTGCCCGCAGCAATAGGGGGTTTCATAATACCCAATGCCTTGGGATTCAGTTGTTCAAATTCGAGAAATAAACCAGACGTTTCTGCTGGTCCACCTAACTGATGGCAATTGGCACAATTAACATCTAACCATGCACGTGCACGTGCATCCACAGGGCCAGAGTGGGGGTCTTCATAATTAATTGATTGAGGTAATTCTGAAAATAATGGATTTGCCTCCAATAACCCTAATTCTACCCATTTCTCAATTTGATTTGCCGAGCCGTTAATATAATTGTAGGAAAAATTCAAATTTTTCAATTTAGGACCCAAAGGTTTAAACTCATTATAATGAACATGACAACCTTTACATTGGTTCATATTGGGGACTGAATATTCAATTTCAATAAGATTATCATTTTTATCTATCCAATGAACTGGTAGTCGATCCCCAGCAATTTCTAAAACTGCATCCGTTTGTGTTTCATTCCACACATAGGGTAATGCCACCCAGTCATTTTGAGTTTTAATGAGAAGTCTTGTTTCAATAATTTGCTGTCCTATTTCAGGTTCATTAAATTTATCTGGATAATAAAATGTTTTAATTAACACTGAACCGGTGGGATAGGTAAAACTACCATCCATATTAGTGGTTAGCTTTTTACCGTCAGGGATTTTAATAAACCGACGTTTTTCGGCATAATTACTAAATAGTTGTGAGGCCACAGAATAGGGAAATACACCATTTGTAGGTTTCTGCAATTTCAGTGGTTCTTTAAAAAAACCAAATTCAGATAATGTGGGTTTTGCATAGTCCAATGGACTTGAAAATAGCCAAATAATACATATGTTTATAAATACCATAATTTTAAACATGGCTATTGTGCAGTGAGAATATTCGTAGATATGGGGGGAAGTTGGCAGTTAAATGGTGAAATATCCTGTGAAAATTTGGTAATGAAGGGAGAATACCAATGTTCAAAATGTTTATCAATTTCTAAATTAACAAATTCAGCACCTACATTGTTTTGGATGCATAAATTATATCCATCTAAGATATTACCCTTATCATCTATAAATTGAGGGTCTGGCATACCATCAAACACAATTTCAGGCACATCTCTCCAAAATTTAGCAAAAAGAAGTTGACCGATTTTATGCCCTAAATCTGGGAATTGTTTAGATCTTTTATAGACATTATCATGTATTGAAATCGAAGATGTGTATGGATTATACAGTGAATCGGTCACAGGTTCTTCAGTAATAAAATAACTTACAATAGCTGTTCCTACAGTCTTGTTTTCAATTATTTGATTTTCAAAAATCTCAACATTTTTTGCGGCTAAAATCATAATTCCTGTACCAGCAGGTACATTGCCCACAATATTACCTTCTGGAGCAAAATTATCTAAATTATTAAATTCTGAGCGATTATTATATACTCGAATAAATTCACCTTCTTTCTGCACCAAATCAGGCAAGTCAAAAATGAGGATTCCCCCTGTATTATGATGTGCATAATTATCATATACATCTACATTTATAGAGTTTTCAATTTCAATACCTGCCACATTATGAAATGCTTCAGAATTACGGACGATTATATTTTTTGATTGCCCAACATAAATTCCTGCATCCGAAGCGCCAATGGCAATAGAATATTCAATAAGTACATTTTCGCAGAGTACGGGGTAAAGACCATAGGCTCCATTTTCAGGATTGGGGCCATCTGTCCACTCTGCTTTTACCCGACGGAAAGTAATACCTTTTACATCTTTTGTTTTGATGGCATCACCTTTTGTATCTTGGATGGTGAAATCGACTAAAGTGATATTTTTACTATTGCTAATTAGCAACCCTTCAGCCCCTTCTATTTGCCCTTTAAATGAAAGTATCGATTTATTCATACCATTTCCAGAAATAACAATATTTTCTTTTCCTTCCATAGACAGGCTTCCTTTAATTGAAAAATTACCTTCACCTAAATGAATCGTGTCACCAGCTTCAGCAAGAATTAATAAGGTTTGAATCTCCTTCTCATAACTTGAGAATAAGATGGAAACGAAAGTGACAATGAGAATATAACGCATAAATTGATTCCTATGAAATGTGAGTTTATAAAATGATATGATAAATAATCATTTATACGATGCAAATTTACTGATTTTTTTCGATTAAATGTGTAAATTTATATATGAGATATGAATCAAATTCTATCAAAGAATACCTGGGATTAATCCCTGAAGACCGACGTGAAGTACTGACTCAAATTAGAAAATCATTGTCTGAGAATATTCTCCCGGGGTTTGAAGAGACCCTAAATTATGGAATGCCTGGATATGTTATACCACATTCAATCTATCCTAATGGCTACCACTGTGATCCCAAGCTTCCATTACCATTTATTAATTATGCATCACAGAAGAACTTTGTTGCCTTCTACCATATGGGAATCTATGCCAACCGTGAATTATTGGATTGGTTTAAATCTGAATATCCTAAATATTGTAATACTAAGCTTGACATGGGGAAGAGTTGTATCCGATTTAAGAAAATGGATGATATTCCATATTCCTTGTTGGGTGAATTAGTTTCAAAAATATCGGTGAATGAATGGATATCTATCTACGAAAAAAATATCAAACGATAAATAAACTCAATAAACTAATATTTCTCAAAGGTGATATATCAATGAAAGATAAAATGCTAATAAAGAATCTTACTTCAGAACAAATTAATGTTACTCAAAATTGTGGTACTGAACCACCCTTCTCTGGAAAATATTATAAGCATGATAAACAAGGGGTGTATTGCTGTGTCTGCTGTGATGCAAAATTATTCCTTTCGGATGAGAAATATGATTCAGGTTCAGGCTGGCCCAGTTTTTCAGATATGATAGATTCAGAATGCATCAAAAAAATTGAAGATAATTCTTTGGGTATGGTAAGAATCGAAGTTCAATGTGCCAATTGTGATGCCCATTTAGGGCATGTATTCCCAGATGGCCCAACTAAGACAGGACAGCGTTATTGTGTAAATTCATTATCTTTGGATTTTAAAGGTAAAGATAATGATTAAAGTAAAAAATGTTTCAAAATCCTATAAACTATCTCGAAAGCAACGGAAAGAAATGGGTGTTGAATTTATTGGCGATTCAGTCTTAGCAGTTGACAATATAAACCTATCATGTGAGCCAGGAAGAATATTTGGATTAATTGGTCCCAATGGTGCAGGAAAAACCACAACATTAAGAATGATTGGTACCATGCTGAAGCCTTCATCGGGAACTATCTCAGTCAATGATTACGATACAGTTTTGAATCCTCAATCCGTAAAACATAGTTTGGGATTTCTTTCGGGGAATACTGGTCTTTATGACCGATTAACCGCTGAAGAAATGGTTCGCTATTATGCGGATCTTCATGAAATGTCAGATAATGATTTCCAACAAAGTCGAGATAGATTATTTGCATTGTTAGATATGGAAGAGTTTTCTGGCCGTAGAATTGGAAAATTAAGTACGGGAATGATGCAAAAAGTAAATATTGCCCGCACCATGATTCATGAGCCTGAAGTGGTTGTTTTTGATGAACCCACGTCAGGATTAGATGTGATGGCTTCTCGAAGTATTATCCAATTAATCAGAGAATGTAAAAATTCTGGTAAAACAGTGATTTTTTCATCCCATCGACTGGGTGAAATTCAGTCACTTTGTGATGATTTAGCTATCATGCATAAGGGAAAATTATTTTTTAATGGGACCTATGATGAGTTTGAATCACAAAAACAAACAGATACATTGGAAGATGAATTTATTAGATTAGTGGGAGAAGGTTCTCATGTATAGAATTTTTACTATTATAAAAAAAGAATTACGAGATTTAATTCGTGATAGACGAACCATGTTTTTTATGGTGGTATTTCCCGCAGTGATAATCCCATTAATGATTGGGGGTGTATCAAAATTGACGATTTCAATCATGAAAAAAGAGATGGATAAAACCCTTACTATAGCCATTGTGGGGGAAGAATATGATATTCCATTGGTTGAATTTATTAGAAATCAAGATAAATTGATTCTGGTCACAACCCTCTCAGAGGAACAGATTGAAAAGCAAATTTTAGACGAAATTATTGATGCTGCTATTGTGATTCCCTTTAATGTTAAGGAGAATTTATCTCAAAAAAAACAAGTGCAGTTGAAGCATTATTTTCGCTCAGGTAAAGGTGAAAATATAAATGAAAAGCGATTAAATCGGATTCTGGAAAATTATTTTTCGCCGTTAATTGAAGCACGTTATCAATCTTTTAGCTTAAATAAAGATGTATTTGAGCCATATATCATTTCTAAAATTGATGTGGCTTCTGAGCAAGAAAAATTTGGGAAGTCCATTGGTACTTTCTTGCCATATATGTTCTTATTATTTTGTTTTAGTGGCGCCATGTATCCTGCTTTGGATTTGGGTGCTGGAGAAAAAGAGCGGGGAACTTTAGAAACCATTCTCACGTCACCTGCAAGTCAACTTGAGATATTAACAGGAAAGTTTATAGTGGTGTCATTTTTTGGAGTTATGTCCGTTATTTTTGGCTTGGGGGGTATGTTAGCTGCAGTCAATTTAATATCAGAAATTCCACCAGAAGTAATTATGATTGTCATGACTATATTGGGTCTAAAACCCGTATTTTTAATGCTTTCACTACTTTTCCCTATCGCCTTATTTTTTGCAGCATTTCTGCTGGCTATTTCATTTTATGCCAAAACCTTTAAAGAAGCTCAGAGTATAATGGGTCCATTAAATATACTTATTATAATTCCTATAATAATTGGTATGATGCCCGGAATTACTCTTGAGGCCTCAACTGCATGGATCCCCATTTTGAATGTGTCATTGGCCATGAATGACATTATTGCAGGAACCCTTTCATGGCCCCTGTATGCAGAGGTAATGTTATCACTGTTGTTTTTTACGGGATGCTCCATGGGGTTGTCCGTCAAATTTGTAAGTCGTGAAGAAGTGATTTTTAGAGGATAATTAATGATTGCACCCATATTAAAATGGCTCTTTATACAGTATAATAGAGGTGCGTTAAAAAATAAATTGTTTGACGGTGAGTTGGCAATAGATGGACTTCAACATCCTGTAACCATTTATCGGGATGAAGCCAGCATTCCCCATATTTATGCAGAAACAAATACGGATCTCATGTTTGCACAGGGCTGGATTCATGCGCAAGATCGACTCTGGCAAATGGAGATGAATCGTAGAGTGGCCATGGGGAGAATTGCAGAAGCATTCGGAAATCTAGCATTGGATACGGATCGATTGGTTCGTACTTTAGGCTTTAATCGCCTGTCAAAACAGGATTGGATAAATACCTCCCCTGAACTGAAATCTCTCATGGGCAGCTATGCGGATGGCGTAAATGCTTACATTGCGAATGGAAAACTGCCAATTGAGTTTAGGTTGGCGGGCATTAAACCTGAAGCGTGGCATCCTATTGATTCAATTGGATGGGGAAGAGTCATGTCTTGGACATTATCTCACGGATGGTCAGGCTCACTAACTCGTCAAGAAATAGTAGAGAAAATTGGCGTTGAAAAAGCTGCAGAATTATCCATTTATTATCCCGATACTAATCCGGTTGAATTGCCAAATGGATTAGAATTTAATAGTCTTTCAATAGATGAAATGTATGATGCAGTAGTAGGACCATTTCTTGCAAAAGATATGGAAGGTGGAGGTCGAGGTTCAAATGCATGGGCTATATCTTCAAAAAAATCTGCAACCGGTCGCCCCATATTGTGCAATGATACACATCTTGTATTATCTGCACCAAGTGTTTGGTATCTAAACCATCTCCATTCAGAAGAAGGATTTCATGTATTCGGTGCATCGTTGGCTGGTGTAAATGGCATTTTAATTGGGCATAATGAGAAGGTGGCATGGGGCATTACACTTGCATTTACGGATGTAGAAGATATATTCGTTGAAAAAGTAGATGTTGAATTCCCGGATTCATATGAGTATTGTGGTGAAAAATTATCATTTGATTGCATTGAAGAAACCATCTTGGTAAAGGGTCAGTCACCCCATATTGAAACCGTTAAATCAACTATTCATGGCCCCCTAATTGGAAGTGTTACCAAAGATAACAATCGCACTATTTCATTATGTTCTAAAACATTAATGGAAATGAAATTCCCTGAAGCGATTCATGCCATGAATATGGCACAAAATGTGAATGAATTCTCACGGGCAGTAGATTTGATTTTTACACCACTAAACCTAGCTTATGCTGATGTGGAAGGAAATATTGGACTTTTCATCAGCGGTAGAGTTCCAATCCGTAAGAAAGGAAATGGGCAACTTCCCGTAGAGGGCTGGACAGGTGAATATGATTGGGTGAGTGAAATACCATTATCCGAAATGCCAAAATCAGTAAATCCAAAGCAAGGCTATTTAATCTCCTGTAATCATAAAATTGTGGATGATAGCTATCCCTTTTTCTTGAGTAATTCATACATGAATGGATTTAGGGCAAGACGAATTGAAAATATTTTTTCATCTACAGAAAAAATAAGTATGGATGTATGTAAAGAATTACATCAAGATGTATATTCAATTCCTGCTGAAATCTTTATAAATGGAATGATTCGTGGGTTGCGAACAGCAATACCCAAGGTGCAGAAAATTTTAGATATCCTTTTAAAATGGGATTTTATACTTGCAAAAGATTCCTCAGCTGCCACGGTATATCAAGTACTTATGTACAAAATTGTGCGCAATTTGGTGGAAGGTGATTTGGGTAAAGATTTAACGGACAGATATATGGGGGTGGGTGAACATCCACTATTGCTTCCCACCAGTGAATTATTAGGGCATACCACTCAGGCAGTATTTAATATACTTCAGAATATCAATTCCAAATGGCTATCATCCAGTAAAGAAATTTTACATCTTCTTGAGAATTCAATGAATGAAACATGCGCTTGGCTTGAGGGTAATATGGGCTATGAGGAGGATAATTGGAAGTGGGGGAATATTCATCATGCGCAATTTCGCCATGGAATGTCGATACATAAACCGTTAGATAAGGTTTTTGATGTGGGTCCATATCCCATTGGGGGGGATACGGATACGGTATGCCAATCAGCATATAACCCAGCTTCTCCCTATCACGCCACTGAGTGGTGTCCATCCATTCGTCTCATTATGGATGTGGGTAAATGGGATAATTCAGTCATGGTTTGTCCTCCTGGACAAAGTGGGGTACTGGGGAGTAAACATTATTCAGATATGGCTGAAAAATGGATCAATGCTGAGTATATTCCCATGTTGTGGAGTAGAAATAAAGTGGAATCTTCTGCAGAGAAAGTGTTTAAACTAATTCCTGAGAATAATGATGAGTGATAAAAAATTTAGAGACCCAAAATTTACCATTAGTAAAGTATATACCCGAACCGGTGATGCAGGTGAAACGGGATTGGTAGGGGGGCAACGTGTGGCAAAGGATCATGTTCGAATTGAAGCCTATGGTGATGTGGATGAATTGAATGCAACCATTGGGGGGTGTAGAGAGGCTATTAAAGATTATATTGATGGCCATGCTGAACTAACAGAAGTTTCTGATATTTTACATCGAATTCAACATGAATTATTTAATACAGGTACAATTTTGGCCACCATGCCAGAAGATATTACAGAAACTCTTCCCTGTGTTACTGAAGTTGATATCAAGCGATTAGAAGATGAAATGGATAGATTTAATGCAGACTTACCGGCACTCCATTCATTTGTATTAGCGGGTGGGTCAAAAGCTAATATTTGGTTTCATATGGCGCGTAATATTTGTAGACGTGCAGAACGACGGAGCATTTCCCTTTCACGTGAATGTAAATTAGACCCATTGGTGATTAAATATTTAAATAGACTTTCTGATGCACTCTTTGTGTATAGCCGATGGGTGAATCATGCTCTTGGATGTGAAGAAGTGACGTGGAATCCAAATATTTCTAAAAAGTAATAAAATAGCCCCTAAAAAGGGGCTATTTTATTAAAGCAGTTCTTCCAGTTGGTCAATCATACCTTCAATATACTTCATGCTTTGTCGCCAGAAATCTGGATTATTAATATCTACGCCCATTGTTTTGGTAAGTTGGCTGGGACTTGCAGAACTTCCTGAACCTAAGAATGATTTAAACTTAGGCACAAAGGCATCGCCTTCTTCTAGATATTGTTGATAAAGGGCTATGACCAGAAGATTGGCAAAATTATATGCATACACATAAAACGGGGTACTTAACAAATGAGGGATTGATGCCCACTCCCAGTTATAGATATCCGAATAAGCCACAGAATCTCCAAACATCTCTTCTAATTCTTCATGATAGGCCTCACATAATTCATCTGCAGACATAAGTCTTTCAGAAATGATTTTATGGGTTTTAAGCTCAAATCGACTATACATATTTTGACGATGGCTGGTGGCAAAAATATCTTCTAACTTACTGGTGAGAAGGGAAATCTTCGCATCTTTGTCATCCATTTCTTTTAAAAATTTATCGGTAAGAATCATTTCTGAAAATACAGATGCTGTTTCTGCCAATGGCATAATTGGGTGATAATTAAATAAATGTTGAGAAGTGGAAAGCATGGCATGGATAGCATGACCCAATTCATGAGCCATTGTGGATACATCACCTAGCTTCCCAGTAAAATTAAGGAGTACGTATGGCTTTAAATCGGGAGTTGAACTTGAACAGAATGCGCCACCCCGTTTATTGGGTACAGCTGGCCCATCAATTCGATTTAAATCAAACATGGATTTTGCCAGTGTGTAAAATTCATCATCAAATGAAGCAAAGGCATCGAGTACAAGCGTTTGAGCTTCATTCCATGTGTATATTTTACGGGTATTAGGGAGGGGGGCATAAATATCAGCTAATGTTAGTTCATCTAATCCTAACATTTTACGTTTTAGCTTATAATATCGTTGAACCAATGTATATGATTCAGTGGTTACATTTATGAGGGCATCAACTGCAGAATCATCAATATCATTATTTACATTCATCACATTGATAGATGATGGATATCCACGCAGTTTTCGATCAATATTATAGTCTTTAATTATATCATTGAAAATATGAGTAAAAATCAATTTATTTTCACGGTATTTGGTAAAAAAAGTATCCATGGCTCTATGGCGAACATCTGGATTTGGGTGCTGACGTAGAGATCTTAATTCAGATACCGTCATTTTTTTAATTTCACCATCTAATTCAAAATCAAAGGAAAATGATGATGTGTATTCTGAATACATTTTCTTAAACGCACTTTTTCCCGTTAATGCCTTTAGATTGATAAGCTGTTCTTCTTTTTCTGTTAAATTATATTGTTGTGTCTTTCGAGTTTGCTCCAGATTATATTTAAAATCTTCAAGTCCGGCTACATTTTCTAATGATTCAAGATCATCTCGCTCTGCAAGTTCAAGATTAAAAAATAAAATTTTATTTGATATTGAGGACAATGTTTCTTCAATTCGCGAACTCAGACTTTTGATAGCATCATCAGAAGTATTCGTTGATAAGCTAAGGCTCCCAAATTGATGTACTCGATAAATGGGTTCAAAAACTTCAATAAATTCTGTGTACGCATGGTTTAGATCTAATGGGGTTAAGTCGTTAATTTTATTTTTGTACTTTAATTCAAAAGCCACTGCGCGATCGCCACTTAAGCCAATCATTTCAGTGATTTTGGGGTCATCTATACTGTCAAAGAGGTCAGTTAAATCCCATCGGATATCTTCAGATCCGTTTAATTTTGTGTCGATAATGAGTTCATTTGACATATGAAATACCTTACTCCCCACTTTAGGATGTTGTTGCCTTAAAATTACTAAAGAACTTTTTAATAAATGAAGATGGTGTATTTCTATTCTCTTCCGTGTAAATCAAAATAGCGGTTAATAGAATACTAAAGAAAATTACAGCATAAACGATAGACTGAACATCTAAAAATAATAAATGGGCTTGATCGCCTAAATCCATATGAATTGGGATTTCAGCTAATACTGCGGCAGCTAAACCCTTTGGAATAATAAATGCAATAAGGGCAGCTTCTCGTTGAGAAGTTTCTTTTGGAGTAAGAAATTTGACTAAGAATAATCGAGATCCATAAATTATTATAGTTAATATTAGTCCAATGGACATGAAATAGATTTGCCCGAATTTGATTGATATCCCCAAGTATACAAAGAAAAATGTTTTGACTAAGAATATAATTTCAGAAAATAATGTTTTCTCTATACTGGTAAACTCAATCAATCGATCAGCTCCAAATCGTTGTATGATATCAAGAGGTATTTTCTTTGAGTTCGCAAGAATAAGTCCAAATATCAATGTGGTTACTGGACCATTATATCCCAGGACTTCTGAGAGTCCATAGAGAATAAATAAAAAGGCTAACGATGTGAAAATGGTATTGGGGAATTTCCTAATTTTCTCTAGAATGGTGGACCAAACGATTGCACCCCCAAACCCAACCATTACTGACATGGCCATGGTTGCTATAAGATTAGTTCCAATAAAGTGACCTAATGTAGTGCCACCCGCTTGAAATGCTTTTAGAATGCTTAGCGCTAGGACGATACTTAACACATCTGAAATGGCAGATTCTACTACTAGGGTTGATTTAGTGATTTCACTTATTTTTAATCCCCGAACAATGGGAACTACCACAGCAGGTGAGATACTTCCCAAAACTGCACCAACGTATAATGCGGGAAGCAGTTCTTGTTGTAGCACAAAGTATAGGAGTGAAAATGTAATCCCAGCCGTAGCGAAGAATGTAAAAATGGATAATAATACACAATCTCTCAATGTACTTCGGAGGGTCTCAAACGTAAGATGGCTCCCCCCTTCAAAAAGCATGAGTGCTAAAGCGATAGCACTAAGTATAGAACCCAAATTACCAAAGTTAGATTCATCAACAATATTGAATGCAGTGGGTCCAATTATGATACCGATGATTATTAATGGGAGAACATCAGGAACTTTGGTTCGCTCAAATAGAGCGGTGAAAAAATGTGCTACAAATACAAGTAATCCAACTGAAAGTACGGATGTAGCTATTTGGTGTTCCATATATCCCTTATGAAAATTTTAGTACTAAATATATACAAAGAGATATGTTCCTGATTAATTTTCAGTATGCCCTTCAGTAATATTGTTAAATCGTCGCATGGTTGGGTATGCAAAATCAATATCTTTATGATTTTCAAATTCAGTGAGAATGTTCTCCCAAATAGCTTGTAAGGATGATCTTCTTTTTTGTGGATCGCATAAATATCGAATTGTAAGTTCAACACCACAATCTTTCACCACTGTATATACTGCAGGTGCAAAATCAACATTTTGAATTAAAAATTGCCGTGATGTTTCTTTCACTTTTCGTTCGGCATATTTACTCAGGTGGGCCGCATGCTCTTTGGCAATATTTTCTAAGATGAGTTTTGTTTTCTTCCAATCACTTTCAAAGGTAATAAGTACGGGGATTTCATTCCATATATATTTAAATCCACGGCCATAGTTTGCGAAAGTGTGGGTAAATATCTTCCCATTCGGTACATGAATGAGCCTACCTGTAGTTTGATCTGCATTGACCCAATTCCCGATTTCCATGAGGGTGAAATTAAATAGGCTCACATCAATCACATCGCCTGCTTGGTCACCCAATTGAATTCGTTCTCCCACTTCAAATGGATTTCTCCATAATATATAAAGCCAACCTGTAATGTTGGTAAGGGGGTCTTTCAAGGCGATGGCAATACCGGCAGATAATAGCCCCAAGTAGGTGGCGACGGATTGAATTCCCTTAAACCAAATTTGACCAATAATGATAAATGCGAATAAGAAAACGGTATAGGTTATGCTCTTTTGCCATTTATATCGAATATGATCATCGGTGATACGGTCAACGGCAAGTCTGATAATGAGGCGGCGAATGATAATAAATACAAAAATTGCCAATAATGTGGCAATTAGCTTTACCTGGATAGAAGAATAGGTAAAAAATTTGATTAACCATCCCATTTGTAAATCCATTAAATTAACTCTTTCTGTATTGGCTCAATAGAATGCCACATGAGTATTGTTGAAATTATTGCCATAATGAGTGATGGAATATACACTAACCCAAAAAACAATTTAAAACTGGGAATTTCAAAATAAGTGAAAAATAGGAATGCAATAAAAAGCAGTAATTCAATATTCATCCATTTAGAAATAAATTTTACAAACCATCCATTTTCAACAGGATTTGATAGATATTGATTAAGCAGGAACCATGCATATAACCTGAAAAATAGAAATTCACTAGAAAGGATAAAATTCCTAATTAAAACGGGAATATGCGTTGATTCCCACAAATTGAATTCAGGGATTGGTAGTGGCCATAGAAAATGGATTCCATGAAACCAAAGGAAAGTATCGGCAATGATATGCAATAAAATACCAATCGCTAACCCTTTTCCAATGGTTTTGAGTTGTGTGCTTTTCCTCATTTCTCCTAAAATCATGAAGAGTAGATATATAATTATGAGGGTAAAAAAGCTATGAGAAAAAGTTCGGTGGAATATTTCAGTACTTCTCTCAATCGATAAGAAAATAGAAGATAGTGCCACAATTAATATATCAAGATCGGGGATGAGTGAACCGATTATGATTGCAGGGTATAATCCCTTTTCATGAGGGATGATTCTTTTTGACTGTAAGCCGATTAGGGCATGGATTCCTGCTTGAGCCATTAATTACATTCTATATTCACGGGAGAAATTTAAGTGTATTTTTATAATTATTGATTGGGATTTTGCTCCAGTAATAGATTTATATCGGTTTAAATTTTCTAATCAATTTTTAGGAGTTTCTGCATAAATGGATGAAAAATCACGCAAAACAGCATTACGTATGCTCACATATGGGACTTATGTGCTAACTTCAGCAACAGAAGTAGATATTTGTGCCGCAACGGTTACATGGGTAAGTCAAGCCTCATTTGAACCACCAATAGTATCCGTATGCATCAAAAGAGAGAGCCATACTTATGATGTGGTGAAGCAGTCCAATCGCTTTATACTGCATTTACTCTCCTATGAACAAAAGGACTTTGCTGCATCCTTTTTCAAATCTACCAAAAAGATTGAAAATTTATTAAATGGTCATGAATTTGAAATGAATGGTGGTTTGCCCATTTTAAAAGCACCTCCCGCATATTTGATTTGTGAAGTAATGAATGTGAATGATAGGGGAGACCATCCATTGTTTTTGGCTCAAGTGACAGATGTTGTGGTTCGAGAAGATATCGAGCCTCTTGAACTTCGAAAAACAGGATGGTCGTACGGTGGTTAAATGAATATTCAACAAGTCAAAACTAAATTAACGGGTATTTTTGATAAGGCAATTTTTGCTGTTCATAACGGAGAATGGAGTATGCATCCATTACGTGTTACTCAGGCAGTAAAATCATTAATTGGAATCAATATCGATGCACCAAATTCTAAACTACTGCCATGGTTACAAAAATATATTTCTACATTTGATACGCGACTCAATTCTGAATTGATGTTTAAATTTGGTGAATTAGAGGAGACAATTACGATTCATTCTTTGGAATTAGCCATCAAATCTGGAGATAATAAATTGACTTTTTCTCATTTAGAGCAATTGAGCCGCGTTTCAGATGGACGCCCCATTCTTGAATTTTTATTGGAGCTAAGTGCACAGCAGAGTGGAGATTCATTCCTTTTTGTATTATCTGCATTGCGGAGTAATTTATTTTTATCCAATCAAAAAATTACAGCATTACTCATTCTTTGTACGCAAAGTGTTTTAGATGACTCTTTTGAGGATTGGGGGTTGAATCCAGATAAATTGACCCTTGAATCAACTTTTGAATTAAGTTGTCAAATTATGCAATGTCACGAAGAAGATATTGTGCGTATGGTAAAAATTAATCCTTGGTTACCCACAAAAAATGAAATTATTGAAATGAGTACTATAAAGGATGTATTTGAAGATCTCATGAATATTATGAATATTGGGCGTCAAGGGATACTGAATAGAATTGATATAATGGAATTAGATTCTATTACTCCCCAGTTTATTTTGACACTCGATGCGTTTCGGTCTGCATTAAAAGTGAACCCTGATTATACGAAAACTATCATCTCAGCATCATCAAAACTTATTGAGTCCTTTTTAGATGCTAAATAATATAGGTGAGTGGAAAGTAATTATATTGGAAACGGGGGATTTTCGTCTGGATGGTGGTGCTATGATGGGCTCAGTGCCCAAAGTTTTATGGGAACTTACAAATCCTGCAGATGAATTAAATCGCATCGACCTTTCACTCAGATGTTTACTTCTTGATAATGGTTCACGGCGGGTGCTTATTGAAACGGGAATGGGGAATAAATTTGATGAAAAATTTAAAACCATATTTGCTATTGAGCAAAGTGAATATCCATTAAGTGATACATTAAGTGATTATGGGTATTCAATTGAAAGTATTACGGATGTAATATTAACTCACTTACATTTCGATCATTCTGGTGGCGCAATAAATATTGATGGAAATGAGGCGTTAGTTCCAGCATTTCCCAATGCACAATATCATGTTTCTGAAAGTAATTGGAATCTAGGTGTAGCTCCAAATCCACGCGATAGGGCAAGCTATTTGAATGAAAATTATTTACCCTTAAAAGATGCAGGGGTGCTAAATCTAATCGCTGACAATAGTAAAATATTACCTGGAATTTCTTCATACATTGTGAATGGACACACGATAGGCCAGCAACTCATAAAGGTGGAAAGTGAGGGTGAGGTACTTGTATTCTGTTCTGATTTAATTCCATTACGTTCTCATCTAAAGCTTCCGTGGATAATGGGTTATGATTTAAATGCTCTATTATCACTAGAAGAAAAGACTGAATTTCTTGAAAAGGCTGCAGATGGCAATTGGTGGCTCTTTTTCTACCATGATCCTAAAACGGTGGCGGTAAAGATTGAAATAGGTGAGAAGTATTATAATGTAGTTAAAGAGGTTTTTCGCTAAAATGGATAAGATTGACCAACTATTTGAAAAAGGCTTACAGGCATTTAACGAGAAGGATTTTTACAATGCTCATGAGTATTGGGAGGAAATCTGGACAGAATATCGGCTGTCTGATGCCAAATTTGTGCAAGGACTCATCCAGCTATCAGTTGGATTTTATCATTTGACTAATCAAAATTTAAATGGTGCACGCGGACTCTTTAGAAAATGCCAACCTAAATTTGAAACTTATGATGGATTTCAACGAGGATTATCCATTAAAATAATACAATCTTTAGCGAAAGCCGCTTTTGACAATGTGATGGAAGTTGAGTCTTATAAAGATTTTAATTGGGATATTTATCATCCCTTAGAAAGTAACATTTAATAATATGAAAACTCTGCATGAAAAAGGCTATTTTTTTAAATCATTAAATTTTAATTTTGGTATCTTTGGAATAGTTTTATTCGTCATTCAGGGACAGTATATGGATATTCATTTGGATCATTTAAGGGGAATGGAAGATGGACCACGTATGTTATTTAGATCTTCTCATATTTATTTTTTATTAGCATCAATTATCAATTTATGTATTGGAGTATATTGGCAAGTAAAAAATGAAAAAACAATTTTTATAAAATTTATTATTTCATTCATAGCAATTATTTCTCCAATATTCTTATTGCTGGGTTTTTTCTATGAACCTTTTTTGGAAGAGCTTTTAAGGCCATATTCAAGAATTGGATTATATGCCCTATTTGGATTAGGAATACTATTATCAATAACAAAATATTTTGAAAGTCAAACTAGCTCCTCTTGAATTTATGAAGTGGAAGTGTAATAATTAATATGTCAGAATTTAAAATTGCCGCATTTATTAATGATGCAACATTTTCAGCAAATTTAGCCCATACCTGCAATAGTTTGGGGTATGGGTTATCATTCCCTGAATTAGATGAACGTTCACTCACTGGGAATTGTGCTATAATCGATTTAAATGATCAACGCTTGAATCCATTCGAATTAGGGAAATCACTAAAAGAGAATGATATTGTAGTATTTGGGCTAGTGAATAGATTAAATAAAACCCTTCAGAAAAAAGCCACAGATTCAGGATTTGATTTAGTATTTCCCAAATCATTATTTTGTAAAAATTTAAGTGTAATTGTAAACCAAGTGAAGCATGCCCGTTGAATCTCTAAAACGAAAACGGTTGCGCATGACTGATATTTTGAGCCTGCTTAAATTGCAATATCCAGATTCAAAATGCTCACTCAATTATAATTCACCTTTCCAATTACTGGTTGCCACTGTATTGTCCGCTCAATGTACGGATGAACGTGTCAATAAAGTGGTGGTACCATTGTTCGATAAATACCCAGCTCCAGATGACTTCACTCAATTAACTGTGGCTGAAATAGGAAAAGAAATTTATTCTACAGGATTCTATAATAATAAAGCTAAATCTATAAAAGGGCTCTCTCATGCTCTAGTAGATGAGTTTGAAGGTGAAGTCCCTAGTACGATGAGTGAATTGGTAAACCTCCCAGGCGTGGGTCGAAAAACGGCCAATGTGGTATTGGGAAATATTTTTGATGTTCCTGGTGTAGTTGTTGATACACATGTAACGCGAATAACTAATTTACTAGGGTTTACTAAATCTAAAAATGCAGTCATTATTGAGCGTGAATTAGAAAAAATTATTAAAGAAAAGGATTGGACACTTTTTACCCATCTCATCATTGATCATGGACGGGCCATCTGTGTAGCAAATCGCCCGAATTGTGCAGAATGTACAATTTCACAATTTTGCCCCTCCGCCACATAGAAGATTCATAGTTTAAATAGATTCTTTGCATTGCTCTACCTTTATAAAAGACAGTAAATTAACTGTCCTGGGGAACCTTGTATCATGCAAGTAAAAAAGAATATTTCGGGGCTATATGTCATATCTAACTAAACAATATAAGTTTTGTGCTGCACATCGTTATTGGAACCCTAATTGGTCTGAAGCGAAGAATTATGAAATCTTTGGAGAAGATGTAAGAATTCATGGCCATAATTATATTTTGGATATTACTATAAATGGCCCCATTAATGAAGATAGTGGATTTATTATCAATATTTTTGCATTGAATGAAATTATAAATCAACATGTAATTCGGGTGATGGATCATAGTCAGATTCAGTCGGATATAAAATGGTTTGATAAAAAACAGCCCTCAACTGAAAATATGGTTGTATTTATTTGGGAACAAATAGCTAATAAAATCCCAAAACCTGCAAATTTATATTCAATAAAACTCCGTGAAACCCCAACCATATTTACCGAATATTATGGTCCAGAAGGAAAATAATTATGACAGATGAAAATAAGCATAAAATAGAATCATTAGTAAGTGAATTGCTGACGCAACTAGGTGAAGATCCAAATCGCGAAGGTTTGTTGAAAACACCACAACGTGTTGCCAAATCATGGGATTTCCTGTCTAAAGGATATAAGCAGGATATCGAAAGTATTATCAATGATGCTATTTTTTATGAAGATTATGATGAAATGGTGACGATTAGGGATATTGATTTTTTTAGCTTATGCGAGCATCATCTGTTGCCATTTTTTGGGAAGGCGCATGTGGCATATATCCCCAATGGTAAAGTGGTGGGACTTTCTAAAATTCCACGGATTGTTGAAATGTTTGGAAGAAGACTTCAGCTTCAAGAGAGAATGACTCAAAATATTGCTGAAACGTTAAATTCTGTGCTTGAGCCAAAAGGGGTTGCAGTGGTTTTAGAAGGTCAACATATGTGTATGCAGATGCGGGGTGTTGAAAAGCAAAATTCATTTGCCACAACCTCATTTATGACGGGACTTTTTAGAGAAGATGCTCGAACACGTAAAGAATTTTTAGATATTATTTCAATGAGGAAGTAAATGAAAAATTTTGATGTTATTGTAGTTGGGGGTGGCCCAGGTGGATATGTGGCAGCGATTAGAGCAGCTCAATTAGGGAAAAATGTGGCAATAGTGGAATCTAATCACTTAGGCGGTGTCTGCCTTAATTGGGGGTGTATTCCCACGAAAGCATTGTTGAAAAATGCAGATGTGTTAGATATCGTAAAAAATGCATCAAAGTATGGCATTGAAATCCCTGAATATACGGTAAAATGGTCAAAAGTTATTAAGCGTTCACGGGATGTATCTCGTCGATTGAACAAGGGTATAGAATTCCTGATGAAGAAGAATAAAGTGACATATAATCCTGCTCGTGGAAAGCTGATTGATGCTACCACCGTTCAAACCACATCTGAGAATGGCGACGTTAAAAAGATATCAGCCAGTAATATTATTATTGCCACAGGTGCTCGCCCTAAATGGTTTCCGGGGATGGAACCAGATGGTGATCGTGTAATAACCTCTAAGGAAGCCATGGTGCAAGAAGAACAGCCTAAAAGTCTAATTATTATTGGAGCAGGCGCAATAGGTATAGAATTTGCTCATTTTTACAATACTTATGGTACGGAGGTGACAGTTATTGAGGGGCTTCCTACAATCCTTCCTGTTGAGGATGAAGATATTTCAAAGGAATTACTAAGCATTTTCAAAAAACGAAAAATGAATATTTTAACAGACACCTTTGTGGAAAAAATTGAGCGTCTCAAAACCAAGGTAAAAGTTCATACTAAGGATGGCAAAATTATTGAAGCGGATAAAGCATTAATTGCAGTAGGTGTTCAAGGTAATATTGAAGATATTGGCTTAGAAGAAGTTGGCGTTATCCTTAACAACGGATGGATTTCTACCAATGGATTTATGCAAACCAATATTGAGGGTGTGTATGCAATTGGTGATGTTGCTGGCCCACCGTGGTTAGCCCATGTAGCATCTGAAGAAGGGATTATTGCAACTGAACATATGTTTGGTAAAAAACCAGAGCCTATGAAGTATGATAATATTCCAGGATGTACATATTGCCATCCCGAAGTAGCATCTGTTGGTTTAACGGAGAAGGCAGCCCGCGAAGCTGGGTATGAATTAGAGATTGGGAATTTTCCATTTAGGGCTTTAGGTAAGGCTATGGCTGTGGGTGATACAGACGGTTTTGTAAAAGTGATTTATGATGCAAAATATGGTGAATTATTGGGTTGCCACATTATTGGTGCCGAGGCTACAAATTTAATTACGGAAGCCGGTATTGCTCGAAAATTAGAAGCCACGTGGCATGAGGTGTTAACTACTATTCATCCACATCCCACATTATCAGAAGCAATAATGGAAGCCACTGCTGACGCTTTAGGTAAAGCGATTCATATTTAAATTTTGATTGATTTCTCTACATCTACAAATCTGCTTGCGGATATTCAGATTAATAGTACTGAAAAAGTAAATTATTTCTGGTTGGGTATACAGCCCTATGCTCCCATTTGGGATTTACAAAAAGCCATCCATGCTCTACGCAAAGATGGTGAAATAAACGATGTATTTTTACTGTTGGAGCATAACCATGTGTATACATTCGGTAAAAATGCAAATCATGACCATTTGTTGTCAACATATCCTTCAGAGGCTGAAGTGGTTCAAATTGACAGAGGAGGGGATATTACCTATCACGGGCCAGGGCAATTAGTGGGCTATCCTATTATTGATCTTCATGGATATGAAAAAAGTGTATCTTGGTATATGCGAACCTTGGAAGCAGTTATTATTGACACGTTGAGAAAAATTGCAATTAATGCCGATCGAAAAGAAGGTTTGACTGGGGTATGGGTAGAGGATGAAAAAATTTGTGCCATGGGTGTACGGCTATCACGTTGGGTAACTATGCATGGATTTGCACTAAATTTTGAACCTGAAATGCGTTTTTTTGATGGAATGATTCCATGTGGAATTTTTGAGCATGGCGTTACTTCTATAAAAGATTGTATCGAAACAGATTTAAACGTAAAAGGGGTTGCAGAAATAGTCTGCCAAATTTTTAAAGAAAATTTTATTGATGAATGTGTAGAAAAGGAGACTACATGAAACTACACGGATTTTCAAAAATATTTTTATTGGCAATTTATCGAGATATGGCATTGTCTCGTCGATTAGATGAAAAACAACTCATCTTATTGAAACAGGGAAAAGGCTATTTCCATATTGGAGCTGCAGGGCATGAAGCAGCGCAATTAGCAGCAGCTCATTGCTTTAAGCCAGGATTTGACTATGCATATCCATACTACCGTAACCAAGCATTTTGCTTGGGTTGGGGAATGACCTCAAAAGAGCATTTATTATCATTTTTAGCAAAAGAAGATGACCCCAGTTCTGGGGGTCGTCAAATGCCTCAGCATTTTGGACATAAAGAATTAAATATTGTGTCTCAATCAAGTTCTACTGGAACCCAGTATTTACAAGCGGTTGGTTTGGCATTTGGCATGCAAAGAGATGGCGAAAAGGCGGTAGTATATGTGTCATCTGGAGAAGGTACAACCAGTCAAGGGGACTTTCATGAAGCATTAAATTGGGCAAGCCGAGAAAAAGCGCCAGTCATTTTCCATATTGAGAATAATGGTTATGCAATTTCTGTTCCAATTATCGAACAAACCAGTGGTGCATCCGTGTATAATATTGCTGCAGGTTATGATTCACTTACTCGTTTTAATGTCGATGGCACAGATTTCTTTGAAACTCAGTTAGCTTTTAAAAAGGCCGTTGATCGTGCACGTAAAGGTCGAGGACCAAGTGTCATTATTTCTAATGTTGTGAGATTATTCCCTCATTCATCGTCTGATGACCAACGGAAATATAGAAATGAAGCTGATTTAGAAGCGGATAGAAAAAGAGATCCACTTTTAGTATTTGCCAATCAATGTATTGTGGCTGGAATCGCCAAACAAAGTGAATTTGATAAAATTGTAAAGGAAGTATCTACGCAAGTGGATGAAGAAACATTGTGGGCAGATAGTCAGGAAACACCAAAAGCGGAAGACTATGCAAAAAATGTGTATGCTTCTCAGTGTGCTATTAAAAATTTCGCATCACTAGAACCAAAATCTTCTGGAGATAAGATTGTACTTGTGGATGCCATAAATCATGCACTTGATGAAGAGCTCACCAAAAATGATAAAATGGTTATTTTTGGAGAAGATGTGGGGCGAGGTAAAGGTGGTGTTTTTACGGCTACCCGAGGACTTACCGAAAAATATGGCGAGAAGAGAGTTTATAATTCCCCATTAGCTGAATCTTCAATTATTGGAACGGCCATTGGTTTGGCTACGGTTGGATATAGACCTGTAGTTGAAATTCAATTTGGTGACTATATTTGGACGTCCATGATGCAAATTAGAAATGAAATGGTATCACTGAGGTACCGATCAAATGGGAGTTGGGATTGCCCCATGGTGATTAGGGTACCCGTGGGTGGATATATTCATGGGTCTATTTGTCATAGCCAAAGTATTGATGGCTATTTTACGCATTTGCCTGGTGTGAAAATTGCATATCCATCAAATGCGGCAGATGCTAAAGGATTATTAAAATCTGCCTGTCAAATGAATGACCCCGTAATTTTCATGGAGCACAAGGGTTTATATCGTCAAGGGTTTGCAGCAAGCTTGGAACCAGATGCAGATTTTTATCTTCCCTTTGGTGTGGCTAAAATGGTACAAGAAGGTAGTGATATTACCATTGTTACCTGGGGTGCGTTGGTTCAGAAATCGGTTGAAGCGGTAAGGAATACAGGCGTTTCTGCAGATATTATTGATTTACGAACATTGAATCCATTAGATATAGATACAATCATGATTTCTATTGAAAAAACCAATCGCGTTATAGTGGCTCACGAAGACAATTTAACCAATGGATTTGGTGCGGAAATTGCGGCTCAAATTGCGGATGCAGGATTCACCCATTTGGATGCCCCTGTTAAACGGGTGGCCTCTAAAGATGTACCCGTTGCATATGCACCAGTGCTGGAAGATGAAATTTTAGTTCAAACATTTTGGATTGAAGATGCTATACAGGAAATTCTCGAGTTTTAATATTGACTAAAACTGAACTTATATCACTGTATCGTCAGTTAAAAACCCCTCGCATTATTGAGGAAAGGATGCTCCTATTATTACGACAAGGAAAAATTAGTAAATGGTTTTCTGGTATTGGACAAGAGGCAATTGCAGTAGGTACAGCATTTGCATTAAATCCAGATGATCAGATTTTGCCCATGCACCGCAACTTAGGTGTATTTACCACCCGTGGATTAAAATTAGAAGAACTATTTTGTCAGCTCATAGGTAAGGTGGGTGGTTATACGAAAGGTCGAGATAGAACATTTCATTTTGGACTTCCTGAAAAACATATTACCGGAATGATTTCACATTTGGCTTCCATGCTTCCGGTGGCAAATGGTTATGGAATTGCGTACCAAATGCGAAATGAAAAAAGAGTTTCATTAGCCTTTATTGGAGATGGTGCCACCAGTGAAGGTGATTTTCATGAAGCCTTAAATCTGGCTGCAGTTTGGAAATTACCCGTCATTTTCATGATTGAAAATAATGGGTACGGATTATCTACACCCACATCAGAACAATATGCATGTGAGGATTTAGTTGATCGCGCAAAAGGATATGGTTTAAGAGGCGAATTGATTGATGGGAATGATGTTTTAGCAGTTATAGATTCAGTTGAAAAAGCAGCCGAACATGCACGTAAAGGTAATGGTCCAACATTAATTGAGGCAAAAACATTTAGGATGAGAGGCCATGAAGAAGCTTCAGGGACTAAATATGTACCACAAAAGCTATTTGATGAATGGGCAAAACAAGACCCAATTATTAAGTTTGAAAAATTATTATCTGGTAAGAAATGGTTCACAAAAAAGTTTATCCTCCAGATCGAAAATGAAATTAAAAATAAAGTTATACCAGCTATTGAATTTGCATTAAAGGCTGATTACCCCAAGAGTAGTGAATCTGATGAGATGAATGATGTCTATTATAAATCTGAGGTTGAGATTCAGGCACCGTCAGAAGTAACAACATCACTTCGTTTTGTAGATGCGATAAAAGAGGGTCTTTCTCAAAAAATGGAAGCAGACCAATCTGTCATTCTTATGGGGCAAGATGTGGCAGAGTATGGTGGTGTGTTTAAAGTCAGTGAAGGATTCTTGAAAAAATTTGGTAAAAGTAGAGTTCGTAATACACCCATTATTGAGTCTGGGATTATTGGTGCTGCCATGGGTTTGGCTTTAGAGGGATTTAAACCAGTGGTTGAAATGCAATTTGCTGACTTTGCTTCTTGTGGATTTAATCAAATTGTGAACAATCTTGCTAAAACGTATTATCGCTGGAATTCACCATTAAATGTAACTCTCAGAATGCCCTGTGGTGGCGAACTGGGTGCTGGACCATTTCATTCACAAAATCCTGAAGCATGGTTTTTCCATGTTCCTGGATTAAAAATTGTATATCCATCAACACCTGCGGATGTGAAGGGATTATTAATTTCTTCAATTGAAGATGTGAATCCAGTCCTATTTTTTGAGCATAAAGGATTATATCGAAGCGTCAAGGATGAAGTGCCAGAAAATCTATATAATATTAAAATTGGTAAAGCAAGGATTGTTCAATCGGGAACTGATGCTACAATAATCACGTATGGAAAGGCGGTTCATTGGGCAGTAGATTTGGTGAATAAATTAGGGCTTTCTGTAGATATTATTGACTTGAGAACTCTATTGCCATGGGATAAGGAAATGGTGTTAGTATCCATACAAAAAACGAATCGAGTATTGGTACTTCATGAGGCAAATATTACCGGTGGGATTGGTGCAGAAATTGCATCTACAATTTCAGAGGATAAATTTGAATATTTGGATGCGCCAGTTAAAAGAATTGCCTCATTGGATACGCCAGTGCCTTTTGCCACCCACATTGAGAGCAATGTGTATTTACCACATAAACGATTTGAAAAAGCATTATTAGCATTATTAGAATATTAATTTAGACTGATATCAGAGAGGGAAATATGAAACTTAACTGCGTTGATTTTTTAGATATATCACATCATTTTACAGAAGATGAAATTATGGTTCAACATACCACACGTGAGTTTGTGGAAAAAGAAATTATGCCCGACATTGAACGTCATTTTGAGGCGGGCACTTTTGACTTTGATTTGATTCCGCAATTTGGAAAACTGGGATTTATGGGAATGAATCTCCCTGAGAAATATGGATGTGCAGGAATGTCGAATGTGGCATACGGGATTATGTGTCAAGAAATGGAGCGCGGTGATTCTGGTATTCGCTCATTTGTGTCGGTTCAGGGCTCATTGGCAATGTATCCAATTTATGCATATGGTTCTGAAAAACAACGAATGAAATGGCTGCCTAAATTAGCGTCAGGTGAATTTGTTGGATGTTTTGGATTAACCGAACCCAATCATGGCTCTGATCCTGGGGGGATGCTTACACGCGCTAAATCTGTGGATGGTGGGTATAAATTAAACGGTACTAAAATGTGGATTACTAACGGAACAATTGCTGATATTGCAATAGTATGGGCAAAAGGTGATGATGAAAAAATTAGAGGATTTGTGGTAGAAAAAGGCATGAAAGGATTTACTGCACCAGAAATGAAACATAAATGGTCATTGCGCGCATCGGTAACATCAGAATTAGTTTTTGAAGATGTATTCATACCTGAAGAAAATTTGTTGCCAAATGTGGTTGGTTTAAAAGGACCATTGGGTTGTTTAAATCAGGCTCGGTTTGGTATTGGATGGGGTGCAATTGGTTCTGCTATGGCAGTCTATGAAGCTGCTGTGTCTTATGCAAAAGAACGTGTTCAATTTGGAAAGCCCATAGGTGGATTCCAATTAATTCAAGATAAATTGGCATGGATGCTTACTGAAATTACCAAGGGTCAAATGTTGGCCATAGAAGTGGGGCGCAATAAAGACGATGGCAGTTTACGTCATCCACAAGTATCAATGTTAAAACGAAATAATGTATGGGTTGCACGTGAATGTGCAAAACTTGCCCGAGAAATCCATGGAGCAAATGGGATTTCCGGTGAGTATCCAATTATGCGTCATTTGATGAACATTGAATCTGTCTATACTTACGAAGGTACCCATGAAATGCATACCCTTGTTTTAGGCGAAGATATTACGGGAATTCCAGCGTATCGTTAAATGAATAGACTGACTATATTCTTAGTAAATCGAGTGCTTGAAAGTGGGGCTGATCAACTTGAACCGTCGAACCGATTAAAAGTGGGGAAACTGGAAGGGTATTTGTCCATTTTTTGTAATTTATCCCTTTTTGGCGTAAAAGTATTTTTGGGTATTATTTCACAGAGCATTGCGTTATTGGCGGATGCTTTTCATACTTTGATGGATGTGGCCACAAGTGGTGTTGTAATTTTGGGATTCAAACTTTCTCAAAAACCGGCAGATGCTGAACATCCATTTGGACATGGACGTGCAGAAACTATTAGCTCATTACTCATTGCATTTCTCATTGGCTTGGTGGGAATTGAATTTTTAAAATTTTCCATTAGGCGCTTATATAATGCTGAAGAATTATTGGTTGATCCACGGATGATTATCATTATTATCATAACGATTGTGATTAAGGAAATAATGGCTCGTGTTAGCCATGAGATGGGGGAGTTGATAGAATCAGATGTGCTAAAAGGGGATGCCGTACATCATCGAAGTGATTCATTATCATCTTTATTGGTGGTTGTGGGACTCATTGGTGTGCGAATGGGATGGCCAGAACTTGATAGTTACATGGGTATAGGTGTTTCCATATTTATTCTTTACACGGGATTTGAACTTGCTCGAAATGCGGTGGATGAGTTATTGGGGAAACCACCTACAAAAGAAATGATTGATTCAATTTCATATCTAGCAACCGCGGTTTCTGGAGTGCTAAATGTACATGATATTATTGTTCATCAATATGGGGTAAAAAAATTCATTTCATTGCATCTTGAAGTGGGTCAAGAGCGAACGGCAGATGAATTACATATTATTGCTGATATTGTCGAAAATAAAATTACAAAAAAAATGTATGCAAATGTGGTCACTCATATTGATCCGGTTAAACGAGATGGGAATATTGAAAATAATATTATGGAGATGGTCAGCCCCATTATTGATAATGATGAACTGGGCACTATTCAAGATTTAAGAATTATGAAAGAAAATGGAGTGGTCTCAAATATTTCATTTGAAATCCCATGTTCTATAGAGTTTATGCAAAAAGATGAGGTTCAGATTGAATTAAAACAGCAAATTTATCAAACATATCCTCATTGTAAGATTGAGATTAAATTTATAAATCAGATTAATTGAAAAATAAATTTTTAAAGGAGTTATGATGGCAATAGATGTGATAATGCCAAAAATGGGTGAATCGATTACTGAAGGTACAATCCTTGAGTGGAAGAAAAATATTGGTGATACTATCGCTTTAGATGAAACCCTATTAGAAATTTCTACGGATAAAGTGGACTCTGAAATTCCATCTCCAGCAACAGGCGTATTGACAGAATTACTTTTTGGTATTAATGATGTGGTTGAAGTGGGTACGGTCATCGCCAGAATTGGCAGTAAGGGTGAAGCGCCCGTTGAAAAAATTTCAGAGGCACTGAAAGAATCTCCAATAGTAGAAGCAGTGGCCCAAGTGGAAAAGGTTCCTGAATTGACGGTAATTACTCCATCATCACCGTTGAGTGAGAGGGGACGTTTTTATTCTCCATTAGTTAAATCTATTGCGAAAACAGAAGGTATTACATCTGAAGAATTAGATGCTATTGCAGGCTCTGGCAAAGATGGTCGAGTTAATAAACATGATATGATGGCATATTTAGAGAATAGAGGTGCAACACAACCTGTAACTCCAACAGCGGTGCCGCTTCCACATATGCCTGTAACACCACTAACAATAATGTCAACTCCAGGTCTTACGGATAAGATTGAGCCCATGGGTCGAATGCGTAAAAAAATTGCACAACATATGTTGACATCCCAACAAACATCACCTCATGTATATTCGACCACAGAAGTTGATGTAACCAATTTGGTGAATTATCGATCCAAAAGTAAAGATGTATTTTTTGAAAAATATGGTGTGAAACTCACATATACACCCATGATATTAGATGCTTGTATTAGGGGAATACAGGAATTCCCATTGATGAATGCGTCTATTGATGGAGATAATATTGTACATCATCAGAAAATAAATATGGGCGTGGCAGTAGCACTTCCAGATAATAATTTAATAGTACCTTCAATCAAGGCATCTGAAGAGAAAAATTTTTTAGGTTTAACTCGTGCCACTGCCGATTTAGCGGATCGTGCACGAATCAATAAATTGGAACCGGATGAAATATTTGGTTCCACGTTTACTGTGACGAATCCGGGAATATTTGGTAGTCTTTTCGGAATGGCAATTATCAACCAACCCAATGTTGGAATCCTCAGTGTAGGTTTAATCCAAAAGAAACCAGTGGTTAAGGAAACTAATTTTGGTGATGTGATTGTGATTCGTAGTATGATGTACATTACATTGGGTTATGACCATCGATTAATTGATGGTGCGTACGGTACTCGTTTTTTATCTCGAGTGACTGAACTGATTGAAGCCTTTGATGGAAGTGATATAAAGTTATAATGGCTACAACCACTACTCATGTGAAACGACCCGATTGGTTAAAAATTAAGCTAAAAACTAACGGGCATTTTAATGATATTCGAAAATTGATGTCTAGTCAAAAGCTAAATACAGTTTGTGAAGAGGCTCGTTGCCCCAATATTTATGAATGTTGGAGTCGTAAGACAGCCACAATTATGATTCTAGGTGACACGTGTACTCGTGCATGTGGATTCTGCTCTGTGAAAACGGGGAAACCGTCTATCTATGATGAGATGGAACCAGTACGTACCGCCAATGCCGTAAAAGAAATGGGCTTGAATCATGTGGTTATTACATCGGTAGATCGGGATGATTTGAAGAATGATTTTGGTGCGACCATGTGGGCAGAGACGATTAACCAAATTCATCGAAAGGCGCCCGATTGTACAGTAGAAGTACTGACTCCAGATTTCCAAGGATATTATCCATCCATGAATAAGGTATTTTCTGCGCGACCTGAGATATTCTCCCATAATGTGGAATGTGTAGAACGAATATCAAAAAAAGTACGTTCTCAGTCAATTTGGCAACGGACAAAATCAGTATTAAGGGCATCTATAGAATTTGGATTGCTCACCAAAACAGGATTAATGGTGGGTTTGGGTGAAACGGATGATGAAGTTATAGTGACTATGGAAGAAATGGCAGACTTGGGTGTTGAAATTTTTAATGTGGGACAATATTTACAGCCCACAAAAGATCATCTTTCGGTCGATCGATTTGTGCATCCAGATGTATTTCATATGTATAAGGAGAAAGGATTGGCCATGGGGTTTAAAGTGGTTGAATCAGGGCCGTTGGTTCGGTCTTCTTATCATGCTGATGAACAAGCAAAAATGTATGGTGTTAAATCGAATCATGCATAGAAAATAAAATTATATTGGGTATGGATTAAATGGTAGACGATAGACGAAAAGGAAGATTTGGCAAAGGTAGAAATGATAGACCTGAGGGAAAATTTAATTCTATGGATGGACGAAAAGATAAACTTGATTCCCATAAAAAAGGTCGATTAGATTCCAAATATCCTAAGAATCCAATTACCTTAGATAGACGAACAATTCTTGAAAATATTAATGCTGAGCCTGAATGGGTAAAGAAATTAGATAAAAACCCCATTACCTATTTGATAATGAAATGTTCACCAATTACCACTCTGAATATGCTGAAAAATGTGTATCAAATGAAGCATCCACATCCATTGTATGCATTGGCAGAGAAAAATACATTCTCACATCTAAAATTGAAGCAATTGATAAGTCAAGGCGCCAAGTCACTACTTGCGCAAGAAGATGAAGTGATTAATCGTGATATGCGATTTTTTTCTCAATTACAATTACTACATCAAATTGATGAGCGGGGGGGGAATAGGCATATCGCAAAAGTGAGATACCATATAGTTGAATTTATGCGATTCCAGAATGATGATGGCCGTTTCCCCATGTATTATCACCACCATGCCCATGCATTAAGAATTTTACTGAAATTGGGGATTCAAGGGAATCGCCTTATTGATCGCGGTATTAATTGGGTCATCAAGCGCCAACGGGATGATGGGGGGTGGATTCATCGTGCCAATGTGCCAACAGGAAAAAGTATCGATAAGATTCCATCATGTATTTGGACCACTGCAGAAATTGCCGCATTATTGTCAGAGAAAAGTGGATTTAAAAAATCTAAAGAATTGCATAATGCTTGTGAATTTTTATTGGCAAATATTGAAAAAGATAACTTCAGTACATTACTCCCAGATGCAAATGCATGGAATCAATTTAGTATTACCTCTGACAGTAATTTAATGTTTGCCGGAGGTACATTAAAAGTATTAGAAATTTTAGTTCGTGCAGGCTATAATCCATCAAACCCACAATTTAAAAAATTATATGAGTGGTTTATTACGAAACAAATGGATGATGGGATGTTTCCCATGGTGGCAGGAAAAATGCCCATTGCAAATGAAGCCGTATCCGTACGTGCGTTGGCATTAATTCATGCAGTAGAGTCAACACGATAATACTGACAAATAATCAGATTATTGAGAAAATATAGCAAATTGAACTAATTTGATTGAATTGGCATGATATTTGTCAGTGTATAAAACATTAAATTAGTATCCATATTGGAGAAAGAATGGCAGAAGACGTAAAAAAAGAAAATGGTCAAGAAGATGTATTGGAGATTTATCCAATTTTACCATTGCGAAATACAGTATTATTTCCGCAACAGATTATCCCTATTTATGTAGGGCGTGAACAATCACTAAAGCTGATTGATGATTTAGCATCTGAAAATCGCAAATATATTGTAGTGGTTGCCCAAAAAGACGGTGCAGTTGAGAATCCAACGGGTAATGAATTATTTGAGATTGGTACCTTAGCAATGGTAATGAAAGTATTTGATATGCCAGATAAATCTAAATCTGCCATTGTGCAAGGTTTGGAGCGCGTAAAAATTAGCACATTTACCCAAGATCAACCCTATTATAAAGGTTTGGTTCATAAGATTACTGATACCGTTGATACAGATGAAGAGTTAGATGCAATCGCCATAAATCTGCAAGGCATATTTAAAAAGCTAATTGAAGTTGCGCCATATCTTTCAGAAGACCAAACCACTGCCTTATCGAATATAAATAATCCAGCTAAGCTCGCAGATAAAACGGTATCCCTTATGAACATTGCCACAATTGAAAAGCAAGATGTGTTGGATGAAATGAATATTAAGGCACGATTAGAAAAAGCGACTGTGGTGGTGAATCGTGAAATCCAACGCATTGAATTGGGTGAAAAAATTCAATCTAATGTGCAAGATGAGATTTCTAAATCCCAACGTGAATATTACCTCCGTGAACAGTTGAAGGCCATTCAAAAAGAATTGGGTGAAGAGGGTGTTGGCGTTGAAATTGAAGAATTAGAAGAAAAAATTCATAAAGCAGAAATGCCGGAAAAGGTAGAAAAGGTTGCACGTAAAGAATTGAACCGAATGCAAAAGATTCCACAACAGTCACCAGAATATACTGTATCTCGTACCTATTTAGATTGGTTAGTTGAGCTACCATGGAATCATGAGTCTAAAGATAATGAAGATATTGCCAATGCGGTGGCCGTATTGGATGAAGACCATTATGGCTTAGAAAAGGTAAAAGAGCGAATTGTTGAGCATTTAGCGGTACGTAATTTGAAGCGTTCACGAAAGAAAGATGGTGAGCGCATGAAAAGTCCAATCCTTTGTTTTGGAGGTCCTCCAGGAACAGGTAAGACGTCAATCGGAAAATCTATTGCCAAGGCTATGGGGCGTGAGTTTGTGCGTATTTCTTTAGGTGGAGTAAGGGATGAGGCCGAAATTAGAGGTCATCGTCGTACCTATATTGGTGCACTTCCGGGTCGAATTATTACCAGTTTAAAGAAAGCGGGGACCAACAATCCCATTTTTATGCTTGATGAAATTGATAAACTGGGAATGGATTTTCGGGGTGACCCATCTAGTGCATTATTGGAGGTGTTAGACCCTGAGCAGAATTATTCTTTCAATGATCATTATTTGGAAGTCGATTTTGATCTGTCCAATGTGATGTTCATTACCACGGCTAACCGGATAGATCGAATTCCTGGCCCCCTTCGAGACAGAATGGAAATATTAGAATTTTCGGGCTATATTCAAGATGAAAAGGTTGAGATTGCAAAACGACATTTGCTTCCCAAGCAAATTAAAGAACATGGATTAAAAAAATCTGAAATTTCATTCACTGATGAAGCAATAAAACTACTAATTGATTCATATACTCGAGAAGCAGGCGTAAGAAATTTAGAACGTCAATTGGCAAATGTATGCAGAAAAACAGCCAAAGATATTTTAGTTAATAAGCCTAAAAAAATCATTATTGATGATGAGAAAGTTTTAGAGTACTTGGGTCCTAAACGGTTTATTTCTGATATGGCAGAACGCACCAATAAACCTGGGGTGGTGGTGGGATTAGCATGGACCGCTTTTGGAGGTGATATTCTATTTATTGAAGCTTCAAAAATGCCAGGGAAGGGTATACTCAAACTTACCGGTAAGTTGGGTGATGTTATGAAAGAATCTGCACAAGCCGCCCATTCGTATGTACGTGCCAATGCAGAGCGATTAGGAATTCCTAAAGATTTTTATAAGAAATTAGATATTCATATTCATGTACCTGCAGGTGCAATACCCAAAGATGGTCCTTCAGCAGGGGTGGCAATGGTGACTGCAATAGTTTCATTACTCACCAATACACCCGTTATACAAGGTTTGGGTGTGACTGGTGAAATATCACTGCGCGGAAATGTCTTGCCCATCGGTGGATTAAAAGAAAAATCTACAGCAGCACATAGGGCCGGTTTGACCCATATTATGGTACCTGCCCAAAATGAAAAAGATTTGGTAGAAATACCTGAAAAAGTTAAGAAAGATCTGAAGATTACTTTTGTAAAAGATGTGGAAGAAGCACTAAAATTGAGTCTTGGCTTAACCCCAAAATTGGTGAAGAGATCCAAGTAGAAAAGTAAAAATAGGGCGATTAACTCAGTTGGTTTAGAGTGCCTGCTTTACACGCAGGAGGTCGGGGGTTCGAGTCCCTCATCGCCCACGTAAATTTCCCCTCACAAACGAGGGGTTTTTTGTATCCTTGAAGAATTCCTGAAAAGTCGTAAAAAAGGATGAAATTGTGTATAAATAGTCAGCTATGAGTCAAAAGAAAATGTAATAAATTAAGGTATGACTAAACAAAAATATCCACCAAGAAACTATAAGTAATAGTATTTACAGATATTGTTGATTTTACTAAAATTATGGCTGATGATATTGGAATAAGGTTAATCAGAAAGTGAGAACATGAGATAAAGTGTACTTAGTCAATAATGATTAAGCTAAAAATTATTAATATATAAAGAAAGAATTAATATGATGATTTCTAATGATGAATTAAATGATGAATTAAATCAGATGTATGGGAAAGAATCTGAAGCTGAAAATAAAATCGCCAAAGCAATAAAATTAACTGATAATATTTCTAGTATAGGTATTAAAGAGGCAATATTAAAAGATGAAGAGGCATCTATACAATCTGTTATTGAATCTATGCAAACAACACATTCTTCATGTATTATAATTATCAACAATGATAAAATTACGGGGATTTTTACGGAAAGAGATGTTGTAACTAAAATAGTTTCTAAAAATGTTGATATTAAAAATGAGAAAATTTGTAATTATATGACAAATAATCCAGAAACATTACAACCAGATGATTCGATTGCATTTGCTTTAAACAAAATGACAGATGGTGGTTTTAGACATATCCCAATAGTATCTTCTGACTCTAAGGATATTTATATTATTTCAATGCAAGATATTATTAATAGTATAAGTAATTATTATTTTGATGATATAGTTAATCTGCCACCCGAACCTTTGAGAAATGCAAGTCAAAGAGAGGGCGAATAAATAAGATAATAAATCAATCCTCCTTTGGGAGCAAGGGGTTGCAGGTTCGAATTTTTCCACCTCGATGGAAGAGAACTAATAGAACCCCTTCAGAAATGTTGGGGGTTTTTGTATCCTTGAAGAAATCCCTCAAAAGTTGTAAAAAAGGCTCATTTTGGACATAAATAGTCAGCCATGAGTCAGTTGTAACAATATCTGTGATACCCATCAAGAATAAATTTAAAGAGGTATGTGTAATATATTGATGTAGGGCATTTGAGCTCTGTCTCTTTCTTCACCCTACTCCTCAATTACCCCTTAGCTTTGATGAACGTATAAGACTCCTTCAGAAATGGGGGAGTTCTTATTTATAGTTGAAATTCAACCAAAAGTTCACCCCCATCAAGACTTTCAATGGGGTATGCATCCATAGAAAAACCCTGACACCCATTCTGAAATAATTTTGTATATTCTGATGTGAAAAAGATACTATTTATATTAACAATCCTATGTAGCACTGCATTCTCTCAATGTCTGGGTGATGTGAATGAAGATAATGAAATCAATAATTTAGATGTAGTTCTTGCTGTTAATATCATAATGGAATGGGTAGAGTATACTGATGAACAATATGAGTTAATTGATTACAATGAAGATGGAAATAGTAATATATTTGATTTAGTTCAGATGGTTAATGCCATCTTGAATTATACTGTAGAATGTGAAGCACCATTCTGTGATGGCTTAACAGAAGTTGAACTATGGGGTGAGTGGTATGATATTGAGAATACTACATCTATAGATTTATCGGGTCAAGGACTTACAGGTTCAATCCCACCTGAAATAGGATGCCTTACAAATTTAACTTCTTTGAATTTAGGTAATAATCCACTCACAGGAGAGATTCCACCAGAGATAGGAATTCTGACAAATTTAACTTATTT
>Ga0066376_10000346_pt1 | contig 41748 bp, 29 predicted proteins | sample Knorr_S15_td_Bot_FD_77009 | JGI IMG/M metagenome (GOLD analysis project Ga0066376, IMG submission 77009) | Marine microbial communities from Southern Atlantic Ocean transect - Knorr_S15_td_Bottom_ad_5009_LV_A | ecosystem: Environmental > Aquatic > Marine > Oceanic | place: Southern Atlantic... | reverse complement strand
GGACCAAGTGATGCTCTGACCATGGAATTAGAATCCGACACTTCAACTTAGCCAAGCGCTCGTCCATCATTAGTATTAGCGCCACTACACCCAACAGCGTGCCGCCGGTAAACCAACCCAGCACTCCAAGCTTCCAAATGCTGTCGGTGAAACCAACAATCAACCCGATGATTCCCAGGGCGATGCAAGCCACGCCTAACAGTCGAGCAACTAGTATTTTCAGCGAGCTGATATCCATACTCATCATCTCCTTGCTAATATGTTATGCCGGTTCAACTGGGATGAATTCTACCAAATGTCGCTTGTCGGAAAGAATTCCAACCTGCCGTTCTCAATTAGGTCATAAATGTAGAGGTAACTAGAAATACCACGAGAAGTAATCAAAACCGACGGTGGTAGAGATTTGGAAGTCGATGCATACCGAGTCGATTTCGAAGAGGCGAAGACTATTAGTGATCCTTGGCTAATTATGTCCGATGTCCAATTTGTCGGACTTGCAAGCAAGCGGCTTCTCAAATATCGCGACGGTATCCAGAATGACCCAGTATTGCCTCGCTGCCTCCGGACTGGAGCGATTGAGGCCTACTCACGTTGTTTTGCTACGGGCAGAAGATCGCGCCTAAACAAAGAAGAGGTGTTTGATGGTCAACCGGACGCACTGAAAATGCATGATTATTTACTCACACTCCGCAACGAACATACCGCTCATTCTGTTAACGGGTTGGAACAATCAGAGGCCGGAATCATGATTTCTGAGGATGGCGAGTGGACGGTGGCCAATCTTGCGGATTTTGCCGATGCTCCACCCACGGATATCGTTAAAGCCTTAGACCAAACGAGCGAATTTGTCTGGAATTGGGTCAAACTTAGGTCTATTCCGGTCCATGATGAGTTGCTCGTTAAAGCGAAAGCATTGGGCGAACCAACAATCAAGAGCTATCCCAAGATCAAATTGCGGATGAAACACTGGCTGCAATAATTACTTTGTCGATTTCTCTTGACGACGGGACTTGGGTCAGGGTGCGGCGGGACCAGGATTTGACGCGTATCGATTATTGATTCTATGAACTACGTCCTGTGAGTCTGTTATGGTCAGCGTTGCCCCTTGTTCGAAGGCGGGGCCGATGGGGTCAATAAACATCATCTTTCCAGTGATTGACTGCTGTGGAGCCAAATAGGCATTACGCTCTATTTCGCTCTCCGGAATACCGAATGATGACGCTGATGGGCTATCTAGGAAGAAGACATGGTTTTTCGCCGTTTCTCGGTCAACCCGCAGGCAGACCTCTTTGATACTGACTGGGGCATCATCTGACCTGTTCGTGAGGATCAGACCAATCATCCACACAAAATGGTTGTTCATGGTTGGATGAATGTGGACTCCCCAAAACTGTAGCCTAACTTCTAGGCGGCCTTTGCGAAACCGGATGTATAAGCAGAAAGCAATCCACACTCCGGCGAGACCCGAGGCCACTACATACCATCCCCACGCTGAAATTTCGAGATTCAATCCAGCTACGCTAATCCCAATACTGACATAGACAGGAACATACCCAGGTGGGATGCTTTTACCATGCTTTTCTAAATCAGTTTGTGGGCGGTTTGTGGTCGATTTCCATTGGGAACACTGGATACTGCACTTGATTCCACTGCTTTTGTGCCTAAATGTTGGTGACCCGCCCCGGGGTCGAACCGGGAACCTACTGATTAAGAGTCAGTTGCTCTGCCAGTTGAGCTAGCGGGCCAGCTTCTGCCGGGTGAGGCGGGTCTGAGTCAGGCTAAAAGTGTAGCAGGAAATTTGGGGGAATAAAACCGAAGATTCGCCCGGAGATTGGCCGTTTCTCGCCTGTGCTACTGGTCCATGATCGACGGCTGGGAAGCCTGTGAACTGAGATTGGGCCTAAATTCCTTGGTTCAGGCGATCGATCAGGTACTCCGGCAGGTGGACGTCCCGCATCTTTTCCTGGGTTTCCTGAATTCGATACTCCACCCGGTGGCGCTGGATGGTGCTCTCCAGACTGTCGTAGAGTGCGTAGCTGGGCCGGGGGTTCCGGTCCCTCGGTTGGCCCACACTGCCTGGGTTGATAATCAACCGTTCTTCATCCAAGTTGTATTCCCTGTCTTCGGCGAACTCAATAAATGTAGTTTTGTTGCCGTCTTCCCGGCAGATGAAAGGAAGATGGGTGTGCCCCACAGCACAATAGCGAGTCTCCAAAAGTTCCAAGGTCGCCAACGCAGTGTCTCGCTCCAGCAAGTATTCGTTTACATGGTCTCGAAGCGTCCCGTGAACCAGGGTAAACGGCTCCGCCTTTATCACTGTCGGCAGCCCGGACAGGTACTTGGCATCTTCCGGCGATAGGTTGTTGGCGGTCCACTCAATCGCCGCTTTGGCCGCATAGTTAAAATCCTCGGCGCTGGCTTTTCCTATGGCCACGTAATCGTGGTTGCCCAGCACCGCTAACGCATTGCGTTGCCGCAAAAACTTGATGCACGGACCAGGGTCCGATCCGTATCCCACCGTATCGCCCAAGCACCATAAGCTGTCGAAGCCACCGCGCTCCGTTGCGTCATCTATCACGGCGGTCAGAGCCTCAAGGTTCGAGTGAATGTCTGACAGGATTAGCGCTCGCAACGAGTCAGCCTCGCATGTTCTTGTGCTTTCGCAATTATACAAGCCTACCGGCTTAATCCCACCGTACATCACGGACTAACAGTTGCCAGTCGCCTAGTAATTGGCGACAATGGGCGGCGGTAGTTAAGCATGGACTTCCCGGTCCACCTTTTTGCGGATCAGCGGATGTCTGAAAGCAGCCTACAGGTAAACCCGAGAGAACACCCAGCAGGAGGTAAGCGACGTGACCAGCGCCAAACCTATCGTCAGAATCATCGCCACCGGGGGCAGCATCGCCGGGATCGGGCCCAACCGCATGGACTACATCCTGTATCCCGAACTGGGGAAACACCTCACCATTCAGGAGTCGTTGGACCGCATACCGGAGGTTGCAGAGATAGCCACGGTGCGCAGCGAAGACCTGATCAGCGTAGGCAGCACGGCCATCGGCGCCCCAGAGTGGCTGAACCTGACGGAGCGTATCAACCAGACTTTCACACAAGAAACCGACGTTACCGGCGTGGCAATCACCCACGGGACCGCAACCTTGGAAGAGACGGCTTACTTTCTGCATCTGACGGTAAAATCCGACAAACCGGTGGTCGTGACCGGTGCCATGAGGCCCCCCACATCCTTTGGAACGGATGCCGATGCGAATCTGATCGATGCAATCAGAATCGCCAGTTGCCCGGAGGCTGGAGGCAAGGGCGTACTCACTGTGTTGAACAACGAGATTCAATGCGCCAGGGACGTCACCAAGGCCAATACCCTAAGAGTCGAAACATTCCGGCCAAATGAGTTGGGATTCTTGGGCTATGCCGACTCGGATGGTCAGGTGGTGTTCTACCGGGCTCCTCTCAGGAGGCACACTACCAACACGCCTTTCGATGTGGCTGGCCGTACGTCACTACCCCGAGTGGACGTGGTGTACGCCTATGCTGGCGCCGACGGTCTGTTAATAGACGCCGTGAGGAACAACCGCTCCGACGGTTTGATTCTGGCCGGTTTTGGGGCGGGGACATTCCCTCCGGCGATGACAAGGGCAGCGGAGGAAGCGGTGAAGGAAGGAATCCCTGTGGTGTTGGCTTCCAGGGCCACTGCTGGCCGGGTGGTGACCACTCCTCAGAAAGATAAGCAAGGCTTTATCGTGAGTGATAATCTGTTGCCTCAAAAAGCCCGGATACTGCTAATGCTCGGCCTGACGCTCACGAAAGACCGTGCCCAGTTGCAAAATATGTTTTATGAGTTTTAATCCATTGTCATATCTGGCTTGCGATGGCAAAATGGCCCAGTCCCACAGGGCTGAGAGGCTTCCGGCCAAGGCATCGAACAGTTGAGACCGCCGGTTGCGGAGACTAAAATCCAAAGCCAGCGGCTGAAGAACTACGTCATAGAACCCAGCAAATAGCGAATGATAATAGGAGGAGACCCGTGCCACAGATAAGGACGAATATTGCTAAGGAAAAACTGCGGAAAAACCAGGTGGTCACGACTATTTCTGGCGTACAGGACGCTGACGTCATAGATTTTCTGGGGCCTATGGGCTTTGACGCAGCGTGGATTGAGGGCGAGCATGGGGCGGTTGACTGGGATGAATTGGGCGACATGACCCGGTCTTGCGACCTGTGGGGTATGACCTCTATCACCAGGGTTAGCGCCAACGAACCGTGGCTGATAACTCGTACGTTGGACAGAGGCTCCATGGGAATCGTGGTCCCTCACGTCAATACCAGAGAGGCCGCCGAACAAGCCATGCAATCCTCGAAATACGCGCCACTGGGTTATAGGGGAATGTTCGGGGGACGTCAATCCTTTGGTGTCCCGGATTATTTCCACACCGCCAACGACCAGACAATGGTAATTGTGCTTTTGGAAGAGGCCGAAGCCTTGAAGAACCTGGATGAAATACTGAAGGTAGATGGAATCGACGTGTTCTTCGTCGCCCCTTCAGATTTGGCTCAAACTATGGGCCACATTGGCGACACAGGCCATCCGGATGTGCAAGCTGCCATTGACGGAGCGCTGTCTCGCATCGTTGCCGCGGGACGGACGGCCGGTACGCTGGTGAATGATGACAACATAGAGAGTTACATCGGCAAGGGCGCTAGGTTCTTGATGACTTCTTGGAACGCTTGGGTTACCAGGGGCGCGGCCGGTTTCCTAAAGAAGGCCTCGGATGCCAAAGTCTAGCTCCAGGACTAGCCTTTAATCTGTTGATTGATAGGGTTGCCGTCTGATTAGCGCCATGTCTGGCTAGCCACCTTGCTCCGGGGACGTAGCCGGGTTCAACCTGGTGGCATCCACAACCTTGAGCGGTATCAGCAGCAGGCCGCCGATTACGAACAATATGCTGCAGGTAATAAGCAATGCGTCCCATCCTCTGCCATCTGAAGCGCGGTTTAGAAGATCTATGCCAGGACCCATGATCTTGGCCGCAGCTGAGCCGCCGGTTGTGGCAAGATTTACCATTCCCATGTGCAGCGCTTCTCGACCTTGGGTACCCAACTCATTGGCCAATGCCCAATTGGAACTGAGGAGGGTGCCGATGGATATGCCCAGTAGGCTGGATGTGATTAGCAAGCCCGAGACATCGTTGGCCCAAAGGAGCCAAATGCTGCTGAAAGCGCCGCCCAATGCTCCGGCGATGACAACGGGTTTTCGGCCAATCTTGTCGGAAGTCCAGCCAGCCGGATAGATGCTCAAGGCCAATGCCCCACCCACCACCAGAATCATCCACCCCAATGCTTGAGATGGGTTGCCCACTTTCACCGCCTCTTCCAAGAAAAAACGACCGAAGGTGGGAAAGGCGGTTATGGCTGCCATAATCAGGAGTCGCGAAACCATGAACCGTCGTAGTTGCGGGTGCAGCGGCCGCTCCTGATTGTCGTCGTCTTCCGATTTATTCAGCGGTTCCCCAGACGCTGATTGGCCGCTGATTTGCCCGGACATATTGGCCGCAGCCTCCTTGGCCCGAACCGTCATCGTTGTAACAAAGGTGGAGATTGCCATGGCAATGGCTATAAGACCCAGACTCAGCCATACCCAAATGTGAATCGGACCACCAGCCGCCCTGCCGAGCAAAGTGCTACAGATTGCTCCTAGTATTCCCGCACCGCTGGCGTCGGCAAGTATCTTCACCGCAGATGCCACACCAACTCTGCTCAGAGGGACCAAGTCTCGAATCAGCGCCTGATACGGACCGTAACCAACGTTGAAGTTGGCCTGAATAAATACCCACACAAAGAATAAGGTCACGTAGTTGGGCGCGAAACCCACACCGATTAGCCCTAGGCTGACGAAGGCCCAACCCCACAGCATGTAAGGGATTCTTCTGCCCAAAAAAGAGCGAGTGTTGTCGCTGGCCCGTCCCACGAAGGGTTGAGCTAGCCCAGCCATCAGTAGCCCGCTAAAGGTGATAATTGCCAGGTAGGTGTTCTTCCACTCCGCGGGGGCAAGTTCTTTGACCATCTCCGGCAGGATGATGATGTCCATTGCCAAGACGAAGCCAATCATGCCAAAGCCGTAGGCGCTCAACTTCATCAGAGTTAAGTTGCCCCAATTTTCCGGCTGGTTTGCGGGGGATCGGGCCATTAAAAGGTGTTCGCCATAGATTTCATGCGAAGGTCATCACGAAAACGGCAGTATCGGAAGCACCGAACTGTTCACTGGTGGTTGTCGTCTTGCGGTTGTCGTCTTAATGAGGAACATGAGGATAGTAATTGGTGAAAAAATTAGCCCAATATCTTAGCTAAGGTTATGTGAAGGCGTCACCGCTTTTAAATCCGTTTTTGGCGGTTTGACGACTAATTTCCACGCAAAATTAGGTTACATAACTAAGTTTCAACGGTAGTCTATAATACACCAGTCGATGCGGCTCTGGAGTGTCTGTGGGAACGGAATGCGGCCAAAATGCAGACCTAATCTATCTAAAACCAATGGGTTCGGATTCATCTACCAACACCAAGACATCGGATTCACGCCCGAACTCTGACCACCAGGGAAAAGAATGAAAATTTGCTCATTGTTACCCAGCGGCACCGAGATACTGTTCGCTTTAGGCTTGGGCGAGCAGATTGTCGGAGTGTCGGACCTGTGCGTCTATCCTCCGGAGGCCAGGTCCAAGCATGTGGTTTCAAGAAGCAAGATTGATGCCGAGGTTCTCACCAGCGACCAAGTGGAGGAGTTGGTGCAACGGTTGCTTTCAACTGGAGAGAGCCCTTATGAATTAGACAATGATTGGCTACGGGATAATTCTCCGGATGTGGTTCTGACCCAGGACCTCTGCTTCTTCTGCGAAGTGGATGCCGGTCAGGTCCATGAAGCCGTCGAAGGAATGGTCGATCCGCCCAAGGTATTGGTGTTGCAACCCAAGACCGTCTCGCAAGTTTTCGAAAGTATCGTCCAGATAGGGGACGCCTGCGGTGCTGCTGCACAAGCGAAGGTATTGGTGAAAGGCTTGAATGAACGGGTCGAAGCGGTCACCCGTCTGTTAGAGGGTACCGAACATAGTCCAAGGGTGTTCTCTTTGGAAGGAATCAATCCCATCGTTATTGGCGGCCACTGGATACCCGACCTGCTGAGATTGGCTGGTGGCAGGCAGGAGATGTTCCCCCCCGGCTCGCCAGCAGTGCGGGCTAAGTGGGAGGAAATCTGCGAGTGGGCTCCGGAAAAGCTGTTTATAGATTTGTGCTCGTCCGATTTGGCGCGAAATCAAAGAGAGATTCCGTGGCTGGCCAATCAGCCCGGTTGGGAGGATATACCTGCAGTGCGGACCGGAGAAGTCTACTTGCTTGATCACGTGTACTTCAGTATGCCGGGACCTAGAATAATCGACGGACTGGAAATCTTGGCCCAACTGACCCATCCGCAGTTATTCTCCGAAAATATTATGCCCAACACCGTGCTCAAACTGGATGCCGACGCAGCCCGAGTCTGCCCACCTGGGGGAATCGGGGTTTGCTTTAGGCCATTTCCAGCATAGGTGTTTTTCACCATTGCCCTATGCTTTGGCCGCCGTTTGCTGGTTAACGACCTCATGAATATCCTTGGCGGAAGGATGCTAATGCGATTATAATGGGCATAATCTTGGGCAATCACTATTACAGGGCAGGTGGGCTTTGGTCAGTAAAGAAGATTTCAGGACGGCGATGGGCGATTTTGCCACCGGCGTCACGGTTATTACCACCAACGATGATGACGGTAATCCCCATTCCATGACGGCCAATTCATTCACATCAGTGTGTCTAGACCCGCCCGTGGTGCTGGTATGCGTTGCCCACGGCACAAATACCTACGGCTTCCTGGAGAGCACTGGCCGTTTTGGCGTCAATATATTGAGCCAAAATCAGCAAGAACTGGGCGCATTATTTGCCAGAAAGCCGGAGGACCGCGATGAGGGCGTGCAATACAACTACACGTTAGGCGAGGCCGGCGTTCCTATTCTAGAAGGCTCGATGGTCTTTTTCGGTTGTGAAGTGCTGGATTCCCATGTTTATGGAGACCATACGATATACATGGGCGAGGTTAAGGAGATGCTGAGGAACGAGTCGAAAGAACCCCTGATGTTCTTCCGGAGCCGCTGGTACAACCCCGGAAAGTAGATGAGCCTGGGCCTTTGTGCGAGCCTAAACGGTCGTCCAGAACTAACGATTCTGGGCGACCGTTTGTTTGTGTGCGCCAGTTGAGCTAGCTGGAGCCCGCCGGGTGTGTGAGCCATATAGGCCAAACATTGAACCGGATTTATGACGGCCTAACTCCAGCAAACCACATGTTTTGGCAGGATTGTCCCAGGATTGTCCAATGAAACCGCTGCTCTACTCTGCGGAATCGACTCCAGACTCAGCGTCAGGTTCGGTTCCGTTTCCCGGCTTGGCCCCGTTTGACGAGCCATTCTTGCCGGTGGTGGAGGTCGGCTGTTCTTCGGTTTCATCCTTTTGGCCGTAATCCGTTTCCTGGAAACAAGTGATGGATGCCACGTAATCGTCCGGCTCCCTGTCCCGCCAGATGATTACCCCTTGGGTATCCCTTCCCGTTACCCTGAAGTCATTCAGCGTAACGCGAATGACCTGAGCCTTGGCGGAGATTACCATAATATCTTGGTCAGGGGCGTCGGAAACCACTCGAGCCGCAGCCACTGGCCCGGTCTTTTCCGTCACCCTGAATGTCCGCACTCCCTGGCCGCCTCGGGCGTGTTTAGGGTACCTGGACAGATGGGTGGACTTTCCATAACCCCGTTCGCTCACAATCACCAAGTGACTGTCGGCGAACACTGCGCCCATGGCAATAAGTATGTCGCCGTTCAACAATCGAATGCCCCGCACTCCGCCAGCAGCTCTGGAGCGGGGAGTGAGGTTGTCCACGCTGAATCTGATACATTGGCCGCGCTGAGACACCATGACTATGTCCTTGGCGTCTTTGACTTGAGTAACTGCGACCAGTTCATCGTCCTGCTCCAAGTCCATGACAATCAAACCGCTGGGGCGGATGTTGGCCAATCCTCCGGTTCTCAGGGCTTTGACCTCGCCCATCTTCGTGGCCAGAACCAGCAGGTAGTCTTCCTTGGGATTCTCTATAACGAGCATCGCCTGAATCTGCTCACCCCGAGCCAACGGCAACAGGTTGGACAGCGCGGTACCACGGGTGGTCCTAGACGTGTCCCCGGAAATACGGAAGGCCCGTAGTGGGTACACACGGCCTCTGTTGCTGAAGAAGAAGAGGGTGTCGTGGGTGTCTAGCACCACCAGATCCAGGAGAGCGTCATCTTCCCTAGTAGTCATGCCCCGCACTCCCTTTCCGCCTCTGTGCTGCGTGCGGTAGGTAGCGATAGGCACTCGTTTGATGTAGCCACGCTGGCTAATGGTAATTACCACGTCCTGATGGAGAATGCGGTCTTCGTCGTTTTGGTCCTCCAGTTCCGCATCGTCGATCACCGTCCGGCGTTCGTCACCGTAGGACTTTTTTAGTTTGCGAGTCTCCGTTTTTACCTCGGCCAACACTTTGGCGGGGTCAGCCAAAAGACCTTCCAAATCAGCAATGGTCTTCAGCAGGTCATCGTGCTCCTTTTCCAGCCTTTCTCGTTCCAGAGCGGCCAAACGGCGTAGTTGCATGTCCAAGATGGCTTGGGCTTGAACCTGACTGAGGGACAGACGCTCCATCAGGTTATTCCTGGCGGTTTCCACATCCGCCGACGCCCTGATTATCGCAATAACCTCATCAATGCTATTTAGCGCCAGCAGCAGACCTTGGACGATATGATCTCGGTCTTGAGCTCGTTTCAGCAGGAACTCGGAACGGCGGCGTATTACCACTTGGCGGTGTTGGATGAACAGCTCCAGGCAGCGTTTTAGATTCAGGACTTGTGGCTGACCGTCGACCAATGCCAATATGATGCTATTGAAGGAACTCCGCATCTGGGTGTGTTTGAACAGGTTGTTCAACACGATATCGGCTTGGGCGTCCCGCCGCAGTTCGATGACCATGCGCATCCCTTGGCGGTCCGATTCGTCTCTTATGTCCGATATGCCCTCAATCTTCTTATCTCGCACTAGTTGGGCGATTTTTTCCACCAAGTTGGCTTTGTTAACCTGATACGGCAACTCGGAAACGATGATTTGCTCCCGGTTACCCCGGATCTCTTCAATATCCGTTGCGGCTTCCATTATTATCCGGCCCCGGCCGGTCATGTAGGTGTCTATGATGCCTACTTTGCCCCTGATAATGGCGCCGGTGGGAAAATCGGGACCCTGAACGAAACTAAGCAACTGTTCTATGGTGCAATCCGGATGCTCCACGAGATATATGAGTGCGTCGCAAATCTCATTTAGATTGTGGGGAGGTATGTTGGTGGCCATGCCAACCGCAATACCAGTAGCCCCGTTGATGAGCATATTAGGCAGACGGGCTGGTAGGACCGTGGGCTCCTCAAGGGAATCGTCGAAGTTTAGGGAGAAATCAACCGTGTTCAAATCAATATCGGTCAGCATTTCTTCGGCAATCGGGGCCAATCGGGCCTCGGTATACCGCATGGCTGCCGCCGGGTCGCCGTCTACGCTACCGTAATTGCCTTGGCCGGTGATTAATGGGTACCGCATCGAAAATGTTTGGGCCATACGCACTTGAGCGTCGTAGATAGCACTGTCGCCATGAGGATGGAACTTGCCCATCACATCGCCGACAATTCTGGCGCTTTTTTTGAAGGCGGTGTTGGACCTCAAGCCCATGTCCTGCATGGTGTAGAGGATGCGCCGTTGCACGGGTTTCAAACCGTCCCGCACATCGGGCAAGGCACGGGAAACGATTACGCTCATCGCGTAACTCAGGTAGGACGTGCGCATCTCGTCTTCAATGCGCACCGGTACAGTTTGATCAGATGGCTCAGGTCTAGTAGTTACCATTGGATCTAGCTCCTTGTTGCCTCACCCTATCTAGGTTTTGATCTAGGTAATGATTGCTGGCAATGAGAGTGTTTCTTTCAGATTTGACTAAAAAACCAGTTTGACTAAATATCCAGATGGCTTATGGTCACTCTTGTAATCGTTACTTTCGCCCGGCGGAAAAATCATGAATCAGTGTCTATGATTGTGTCAATCCGTGTCCGTCAGGCCAGACACTCCTGAGCAAAGGCATCAGCCCTTTCACCGAAAGCCGTAAATAGGTTGGCGAACAGCTTGGGAACTTCATCCTGCCGCTCGGGGTGGCATTGCAGTCCTATTACCCAGCGGTGTTCTGGGCTTTCCAGGCCCTCGACTAGCCCATCATCCACTCCATAGGCAGTGGTCATCAAGCGCAAGGAACGCTGTGCTTCCCGCAATCCCTGGTGATGTCGGCTGTTTAAGCGAAAAAAACCGGCCATTCCGATTATGGCCGCTGCTTTGGAACCCGGAGAAAGGTAGGTCAAGTGCACCGTTGAAACCCACTCGCCGTCCTGCTCCACCACTCGGTGCCCAGGAAGGTCTTGGATTAACTTCCCTCCCAATGCCACGTTCAGCAATTGCATCCCACGGCAGATGGCCAATACCGGCATGTCCCTATCCAGGGCGTAGTGCAGCAGACGCAGTTCCAAATCGTCCAATGGGCGGCAAGTTTCGAGGCCAGCCGAAGGGTCTGGAGGCTCACCGTAGAGGACGGGGTCTACATCCGGACCGCCGGGCAGCAGGAGACCACCCACACCCTCCATCAACACATCCGTTGGCCTGGTCCCAGCGTCTTCGGGAATTAGCAACCGAATCTCGGTGCCCAATTGTTCCATCACCTCCCTGTAGCGGCGTGCGTTTTCGGGGCCGCTGGAGGTGAGTGCAACTGTAGCCATATGAGTTACAATTGTACTCTATTTGGCACTCAAATTATAGCCCACGGCTATACAACATATGGTAGCGACAGCGGATTCCTGGTATGTAGCTAAGATTGCCTGTGGCCGCCGATTTTGGTAACATTATAAAGTGAAAAAAGCTCACCAACCTCAGGTGACCAAACCTAGTTACCTGGTAGATTAAGTTTGTAGATTAAGTTCGTAGATTAAGTTCGTAGATTCAGGTCAAGGGATAGTCTAATGGGTAACTGGGATAGGATTAGGAATATAAAGCCGGACGGATGTAAAGAATGAAAGAAGTTATCGACGGCGCCATTGAGCTTCTGAATAATGGCCAACCCTGCGTGTTGGCAACTGTTGTGCGCACCAAGGGTTCAACTCCACAGAAGGCTGGCGCAATGTTGCTGGTGCGCCAAGACGGCTCCGGTGTGGGCACTCTAGGTGGTGGCTGTGTGGAAGGAGACATCTGGTTTGCCGCACAAGAGATATTACGCCAAGGCGGTGGCCCGGAGTTCAAGGACTATTATCTGAATGAAGACGTGGCTGCCAGAGACGGACTGGTCTGCGGCGGCACTATGTATTTCTTCTTGGAGCCCTTTAGAGAGGCATCCGAGTTCCTGCCCTATGCCAGCGAGATGGCCAAAGCCTACGAGGGCGCCGACGCAGTTGCGCTGGCCACGGTGGTAAACGTTCCCGAAGGCTCTGGCACTGTTTTGGGAGCAAAACTGTTGCTGCGCTTGGACGGTTCGGTGGTGGGTACCTTGGGCACCGAGGCTCTGGACGCACAAGCAATCGAGGTTGCCAGCAGAGTTGCCGAGGTTGGTAGCGCCGAATCGCTGATGGCCGGCGCCGGAACTGAAACGGGGACAGAGATATTCATCGAAGGATTCACCACGCCACCCACGCTGGTTATGGTGGGTGGCGGTCACGTTGGCAAGGCTACCGCCGACTTGGCCCACAGACTGGGTTACCGGGTGTACCTGATTGATGACCGGCCTGAGTTCGCCAACGAAGAGAGATTCCCCTATGCCGAGCAGGTGATTGTAACGCCCTACGACCAGTGGGCCAGCCAGGTTTCTCTTAACGTGAATAGCTTCGTGGTTGTGGCTACCAGAGGTCACCGCTATGACGACTTGGCTTTGGAGTCGGCTTTGGAAACGCCCTCTCGTTATATAGGACTATTGGGAAGCCGTCGCAAGACCCTGATGATTTACCAGCGTTTGGTGCAACAAGGAACCTCGCCCGAGCGCCTGAAGCAAGTCCGATCGCCTATCGGTCTAGACATCGGAGCCCTGACGCCTGAAGAACTGGCTGTTAGCATCATGTCGGAGATTATCATGGTCCGGCGTGGCGGCGCGGGAAGCCCCTTGCAGATGGGTGACTGGTATGTTGACCGGGCAGCGGAGATTTCCCAACGTACTATCCAGGTGTAGCTGGCCCATTACTTGAGCGCTCTGTCATGTCTCCGCAGCTGGGCAAATAAACGTCTGGAGTATCCTCTCTCTCCAATGGGCGTGCCCCACGATCACGCATCGGATTTAGGCAGATGCCGGAAACTGTAGCAATTCTGTTGGCTGCCGGAGAGTCCCGGCGCATGGGCAGACCCAAAGCGCTATTGGACTGGGAAGGCACGACATTACTGGACTATCAAATTTCCGCTTTGCGAGTTGCTGGCGTGGGCCGAGTAGTTGTAGTCTTGGGCCATCAACCGGAGAACCTAACGCCCATAATCTCCGGTAGGCAAGGAGTGGATTGGACGGTAAACCCGAACTACGCTCAAGGAAAAACCACATCCATCAAAGCAGGCCTGAACGCACTGTGCTCCGGCGGTAACGACATTTCGGTCATCCTGATTTTGAACGTGGACCAACCTCGCACCTCAGGGACGGTCCGTGAAGTGCTGCGGCGGCACCGGGAAACCGGCAAGCTGGTTACCATCCCCACATTCAAGGGAAAGGGAGGCCACCCCATTGCCTTGGACCCGATTTTGATGCCTGAGCTTCTTTTGATTGTTGAAGAAACATTTGGGGTGAAAGCAGTAGTGCAGGCTCACGCAGACTCCACCAACCGAACGGAAATGCCTGACTCGGAGATTCTATGGGACCTGAACACCCCGGAAGAATACCAGGCAGCATTGCAATCACAGAGGCATTTGGGTTTACCGATTGTCTCCAATAAGAATTTTCCCTGATCCCGAGTTTAATTCCGAGGCCTACTCCCGGACGTTTTGCCAGGCGATATACCGTACGCTTGACCGGACGCTTTACCAGGAAACCGACAGGAGGGCGTGAATTGCTGGTCCTAGTTACTGGGGCCACCGGCTTTCTAGGCCGCCGGGTGGTGCCGGCCCTTCTGGAGCGTCACCATCAGGTCCGCTGCCTGGTTCATACTCCGGGCCGGGAACGAGTTTTTCCTCCCAGGACAGTTGACATTCAATATGGCGATGTCTTGGACCCCGATGCCGTTGCAGGTGCATTCGATGGGGTAGATGCGGTGGTCCACCTTGTGGGAACAATCCGCCGCAGCAACAGAAGTACCTATGACCAAGTCAACCGGCAAGGCGCGGCGAATGTGGTGGCCGCCGCCAATGAAGCCAAGGTAAAACACCTGGTATTCGTCAGCGCCATAGGGGCCACGGATAACACTTCTTATCCTTATCTCTACAGCAAGTGGCAAGGCGAGCAGTTGGTGGTCAAAAGCGGCCTACCCTACACCGTCGTTCAGTCTTCAATCATCTTTGGGCCCGGAGATGATTTCCTAAATACCATCGCAGCCATGGTGAAAATTCTTCCGGTGTTAACCGTAGCCGGCTCGGGCAGGAATCGCTTGCAGCCCATAGATGTGGAAGACCTGGCCCGGTGTATCGCCACGGCAGTGGACCGGGAAGAATTGAAGGGCAAGACCATCGAGTTGGGAGGACCTCAACAACTAACCTTTAACGAGATACTGACCATAGTGGCCCGCACGATGGGGAAACGCCGATTAAAAATTCACTTGCCGGTCTGGCTGATGTTCCTTGCTACGTGGTCGATGCAGGTATTGCCCAGGCCGCCTATTACACTTGACCAACTCTGTCTACTCCCGATACGAAACGTGGCGGAACCTGATTCCGTGATGGACAATTTTGGCTTTACCCCCAAGACAGTCGAAGGTAACATAGACTACGTGAGTCTATTGACTACCCGTGATGCCGCGAGCATCCTGACCGGGGAGATGCCAAACAGAATACGGGACCACTGAGCCAGTTGGGCTTGCCCGGATGGTGCCATGGTGAATTTGCTCCTATTCGCCCTGTGGACCTCCTTCATTAGACCCAGAATCAGACTTAAGACATAGAATCAGACTTAGAATAGAGATTTAGATTCGTCCCTATTGGAGCCCTCTGATTTGTCACATGAGTTGTCCTACCAGGACTCGATTAGCAGGCTCCTTTCTTTGGTGGACCACGAGAGGGGCACGCCCATAACCGATACCGCCTCTAATCCCGACGGGCTGGGGCCGGGTGGCGGGGCGAGCCGGGGACCTCGACAAAAAACGATATTTAACCTGAAAAGAATCGAAGTTCTTTTGGCCAAGTTGGGTAACCCCCACCGGTCGGTGCCGGTGATTCACGTTGCAGGTACAAAGGGCAAAGGCAGCACCGCAGCATTCTGCGATAGTGTTCTGCACAATGTCGGTTACCGCACCGGATTCTATTCTTCGCCCCACCTGCATAGCTTTCGGGAGCGAATTCGTATCAATTCCCAGCCGGTATCCCAGGGCCAGTTCGCCTCCTTAGTGGAGAATGTGTGGCCCCATCATTTGGATGTCTCGGCCAACTTGGGCCTAGGACCGGTGACCCTCTTTGAATTCATGACGGCCATGGGATTCCAGTCATTCGGTGGAGCAAACACTCTTGTAGGAAGAACCGGTTTCCAGAATGTGGATTTTCAGGTTATCGAGGTGGGCTTGGGCGGGCGACTAGACGCAACCAACGTGGTGGATCCGGCAGTGTGCGTAATCACGGCGATAAGCCTGGACCACACTGCAATATTGGGAGATACTCTGGGCCAAATTGCCTTTGAAAAAGCAGGAATTATCAAACCTGGGTCCACTGTGGTCATCGCCCCTCAAGAGCCGGAGGCGGCTTCAGCGATAGATGAAGTTTGCCAGCGTTTGAACGCAAGAGTTATTCAGGTGGGCCGTGACGTCACCTGGGAATTGATTGCAGCCGATTCCCAAGGGCAGGAGTTTATTGTGCGGGGTAGGCTGGGCGATTATCGTTCGACCACGCCTTTGTTGGGTACCCATCAGTTGATTAACGGGGCCACCGCCGTTGCTGCCTTGGAGGTGTTGCGGGAGCAGGGCCATGATATTCCTGACGCTGCCATAGCCCAGGGTTTTGCCAACGTTTCCTGGCCTTGCCGCATGGAAGTGCTGGCCGATTCACCAACGATAATGGCCGACGGCGCTCACAACCTTAGCTCCATGGAAACTCTTTTGGACTCCCTGCCACGGTATATGGGCCTACGGCGGTTGATATTGATTGCCGGGTTTTCCAGGGACAAGAGCATCAAGGACATGGTTCGTTGCATCGGGACGCACGACCCCGTGGTATTCGCCACTGCTTCGCGCCATCCTCGCTCTTTGGCGGCGGAAGATGTGGCCGGATTGTTTGTTCGCCAGGGAATGTCAGCAGTTAGCTGCGCGAGTCCCGCCGATGCCTTGCGGGCGGCTATGGAGGCTGCCAATGATGATGATTTGGTCTTGGCCACAGGCTCATTGTTCGTAGCTGCCGAGGTTAGAGAAGCGGTGCTTGGAATAGATCCTGAGGTTTATCCCGACCTTCTGGCATCGGACAGTAGTCGATTCGGGGCCACCGGTTAGAATATATTGGGAAAGTATTGATTTATTTAAGGCCAATTGCGGTTACCTAGAGGGTGTAGGAGACGAATAGAAGTGGCTCAAGATAGAACGCGGGTCGTAATCACGGGCATGGGGGCCATGACGCCATTGGGCCAGACCCCGGAGGCTTTCTGGGACAATCTGGTTGCTGGGATATCGGGCATAGGCCCTATGACTCTGTGCGACCCAACGGACTATCCTTGCCGTATCTCGGGAGAAGTTAGCGATTTCGACCCCGGACAATACATGAATCCCAAAGAAGCTCGCCGCATGGCCCGGTTCTCACAACTGGCGGTGGCTTCGGCTTTAACGGCAGTTGAGTCAGCGGATTTGGACATCTCGAAAGAAGACCCTTTCCGGGTCGGCGTGGTATTGGGCAACGGCAATGGGGGCTTTCCCACGTTGGAGGAAAACTGCCGAGTTCTGGCAGACAAGGGCGGCATGAAGATGACCCCGTTCTTCTTCCCTATGATTTTGCCCAACATGGCGGCGGCCACTGTTAGCCGACTCCTGGGAGCGCAAGGCTACAATTCCACGGCAACCACTGCTTGTGCGGCCTCCAATCAAGCCATGGGGGAGGCCATGGAAGTAATCCGCCGAGGCTCTGCCGACGTTGTCTTGGCCGGAGGGACTGAGGCGGGAATCAGCCAGCTGGGGTTGGCCGGTTTTGCTGTGATGCGGGCTCTGAGCACCCGGAACGACGACCCCACTTCCGCCAGCCGTCCATTCGACGCCGAACGGGATGGCTTTGTCCCTGCCGAGGGATCTGTGATTCTGGTGCTCGAGTCTTTGGAGCACGCAGTGGGCCGCAACGCAAATATCCTGGCGGAGTTGGCCGGATTTGGTTGTACCTCCGACGCATCTCATCCGGTGCAACCCGAGGAGAATGGTGTCAGCGCAGCGGAAGCAATGCGCTTGGCCTTGGCCGACGCTGGCGTGTCCATGGAGCAGGTTGACTACATCAACGCCCACGGCACGTCCACCCCCATGAATGACGCAGTGGAAACTGTGGCCATCAAGCGCTTGTTTGGCGATTTGGCATACCGGATTCCCATCAGTTCCACCAAATCCATGATTGGTCACTCTCTAGGGGCATCTGGGTCTCTGGAAGCGGCCGCCTGCATCAAGACGATAACCGAAGGCACCGTTCATCCCACGGTGAACCAGCAAGTGCCGGACCCGGCATGCGACCTAGACTACATTCCCAACCAAGCCAGAAAGCGTGACGTTTCGGTAGTCCTGTCCAACGCCTTTGGTTTCGGTGGGCAAAATGCCTGCCTGGTATTCAGAAAGTTTGAAGAGTAGGATTCCCAGAATTCAGATAGGACTGTGGCAATTACGTCATGTTAGCCTGGTGGCTGGATTTGCCTTGGCGCTTGCGGTTATGGCCTGCGGCAACGACACGGAAGGATTACCTACCGCAACTTCAGCTAACACAAGCACACCTGTCAGCACGACGCCTAAACCTACGTTGGCGGCAACACTGGCGGTTCAAGTCGCCCCTAGTACGCTTTCTCCCGGAGCCACATCTACACCCTCTCCAGTCGACGAAGTCCCGATTAAGACCGACGACGGGATTTCCATGGGTGGGGGCCGCTCTTGGTGGGAACGCTGAAACCACATTGCTGGGCCAGGCAATCTTGTCCGAAGTGCCAAATGGAAACCTGGCTTGGATAGCATACGAGGCTACTCTTGAGGATGGTCAAAGCATAGAGCATGACCACGAATTCGCATTTGTGTACGCAGTGGAAGGAAGGCATCGGCTCGAATTAAGGGAGAATGACCGGAGCCTGGCCTCTGGAGAAGGAGGCGTTGTTTCCGCTGGCGCAATACACAGTCACGTGGCTTCCCAAGGCCCGTCAGTTTTCTGGGAAGTGCGACTTGCTGACCCTGCATCGCATCCGCCAGCCGGATTTCCTAACTCGACACTGATTTTTGAGAGCGACGTTCTAGAAGGAATTCCGGCCTCGCCGATGGCGACTTTCGTGCTCGTTCGAGTGCCTGTGGGCGGTGAAACTAGCGTTCACACCCATCCGGGGCCTGAGTTGATTTACCAAATCACCGGGAAAATTGAATATCAGAACGCCCTGATAGGCACCAAGATGATGGGCCCTGGGGCAGTTGAAGGAATCCCGCCGTTAACCGGTGTGCAGAAGCGAAATCCCTATAACGAAGACGCTGAGTTTCTTTCCTGGTTCTTGGTGGATACCAGCCATCCCTTCGCTTCTCCCGCCTCGTTCAGCACTTCGACAGCGCTTGGGGACCAGAGTGAGAACCTGGCATCTTCGGCCCAAGGAGCCAAGATTGTAGGAGTTAGCTCCAACTATGCTGGCGGCGCTAATGATTCGTCATTTGGAGCGAACAAGGCATTGGATGGCAATCCTGCCACTGCCTGGTCTTCTGATGGTGATGGTGATGGTGACGATGCCTGGCTGGAAATCGAATTTCCCTCGGAGACCGCCGTTACCTCGTTGGGATTATGGTCCAGAAGCATGGGCACAACAGCGGAAATAGTTAGTTTTCGCGTTGTATCGGGTAATGGGGATGTAGCCGGACCGTTTACCTTGGAGAGCGCTGGCCAAATCTTTTATTTCGACGCCGAAATCACTGGCAAACGGCTGCGCTTTGAGGCGCTGGAGACCAGCGGAGGCAATACTGGCGTGGTGGAGATCGAAGTCTACGGGTCGCGATTGCCTTGAGCCTGTGCTCAATCAACCAGAACCGGCATTTTCTGTGACTGCTATTCCTTGACGGTGATTAGACCCTGGCCTAGAATCGATTTTAGAGAAGTGGACCAAATATCTCTACCAAACAATCCGATTTTGAAACCAGTGCTGTGTTGAGGGGATCTATGACCGAGCGTCTAGTCTCGGGTGCGGTTCAAGACGACGACCTAGACATGTCGCTGAGACCAAAGCGGCTTGAGGATTTCGTAGGTCAGAACCAGACCAAAGAGAACCTTAGCATAGCTATCCAGGCGTGCAAGATTCGAGAAGAGTCTTTGGACCACGTCATCATTTACGGACCACCTGGTCTCGGAAAGACCACCTTGGCCCACATCATTGCCCAAGAAATGGGTGTGGAAATCAGGGTCACTTCCGGTCCCGCTATTGAACGGGCCGGGGATATGGCGGCCATTCTAACCAGTCTGCAGCCCGGAGACGTGCTGTTTATCGACGAGGTTCACCGTTTGAATCGGGTAGTTGAAGAGGTTCTCTACTCGGCGATGGAGGATTTCTTCTTATCCTGGATGGTCGGCAAAGGACTGGCGGCACGGAACGTCAACCTGCGTATAAACCCCTTCACCCTCATCGGCGCAACCACCCGCTATTCCATGATTTCCGCCCCCTTGCGAGACCGGTTCGGATCAGTGTTCCGGCTGGAGTACTACGACACCTCCGAGATGAAGGTGATTGTGCAGCGTTCCGCCAGGATTTTGGACGTCGAGGCAGACCAGCAAGGGGTTGATGAGATTGCTTGCCGCTCCCGCGGCACTCCCAGAATCGCCAATAGGCTGCTGAAGCGCTCCAGGGACTTCGCCTTGGTTAAAGCAGACAATAGGGTCACCGGACCCGTCGCCAGGGACGCTTTGGCCCAGCTTCAGGTTGACGAATTGGGTTTGGACCAGTCCGACCGTCGACTGTTGGAGAGCATAATCGATAAATTCTCCGGCGGACCGGTAGGTTTAGAAACGCTGGCGGCGTCTATCCACGAAGATTCAGACACCATAATGGACGTATGGGAACCTTATCTTTTGCAATTGGGATTCATAGATCGAACACCCAGAGGGCGAGTTGCAACCAAGCTGGCCCACGATTACCTGGGCCGTCCCTATTCCAAGCTGGACCCCAACGACCAAGCCAGGTTGTCCGGTTTCTAGGACATCAAAGGCTGTACATTCTGCTTCTGAACGCCGCGGTTTCCCCTAGAATCGATTTACGCCACAGTGCTGTCATTCTGAGTGGGGCGAAGAATATTTACGCTTCGCTCAAACTATTCATGCTAGTCCGCTCGTCGGAATGAGAATATATGGGGAGATTCTGACGGTTAAGGCTTAAATTATTGCCCGATACAGAGGATTATTCGTACACCAGAAGCTCTCTTGATTTGCCTTGCGTGTGAATCTGGGGCTACAATATTTAGGCCGATTTAATCATTCGGTTGATTCAAGGGAATTACCGCCTTTCTAAATAAAATGAGAGCCTTGTGGATTTGACAACATTGGAGTCTGCGCCTGCTCCGCGCCACCAAGGCGTTGAAACCGAGGACTCGCTCTTGCTTCCCCTGGACGAATTGCTGGAAGCTGCAGCCCACGGAGCAACCATCGGCGAAGAGCAGTCGGCGGTTTTGGTAGGTGTAGATGGCAGCCGCCTTTCAGATATATGTTCTGTGGCGGCCCAGCTTCGAAACCAAGGCAAAGGCACCACAGTAACCTTCTCCCCCAAGGTATTTATCCCTTTGACGAGGCTGTGTCGGGATTTCTGCGGCTACTGCACTTTCCGCCAGGACCCTTCCGCCGCCGCCGGGAACCTGTTCATGACTCCCGAGGAAGTATTGGACGTGGCACGGGCTGGGCAAAGTTTGGGCTGCACCGAGGCGCTTTTCACTTTGGGCGAGCGACCAGAACAGAGATATCCTGAGGCTAAAGACTGGCTGGAACACAGGGGATTTTCCACCACGTTGGAATATGTGGCCCACGTGTGCAAGCTGGTCGCTGAGGAAACCCAGATGTTGCCCCATGCCAACCCCGGCACAATGAGCCGGAGAGAGATGGCCCTTCTACAGCCTTATAATCCTTCCATGGGCTTGATGTTGGAGAGTACCAGTCAGAACCTGTATGAGAGAGGCGGCCCCCACGAGTTCGCTCCCAGCAAACGCCCCAGGGTGCGGCTCCGCACAATCGAGATCGCCGGGGAGTTGCGTGTGCCCTTCACGACAGGTATCCTCATAGGAATCGGCGAGTCTCGCCAAGAGCGCATCGACGCTTTATTAGCGATTCGTCGGCTTCACGCAACCTTTGGACACGTACAGGAAGTGATAATTCAAAACTTCCGGGCGAAACCTGAAACGCCCATGGCTAGTTCTCCCCACGCTGAGGCGGAAGAACTGCTTTGGACCGTAGCGGTGGCCCGCTTGCTGCTAGGTCCTGACATGAACGTTCAAGTGCCACCCAACTTGAGCGCCGACGACTATGAAATTTACCTTGATGCGGGCATAAACGATTGGGGCGGCGTTTCGCCCCTGACAATTGACTTTGTGAACCCGGAGGCACCCTGGCCTGGCCTGAATCAATTGCGAGACCGGACTGCGGCCAAAGGGTTCGAACTTAAGCCCAGGCTACCAATTTACCCTGAATACATCAATGCGCCGGATACTTGGGTTCCGGAGCCGATTAGGGCCACCGTGGCGGCACTGTCTGATAGCGATGGATACGTTCAAGGGGGAATTCAACGTTATGCCGGAAATTAACCAACAGTCCAGTACTGGTGGTGTGGAAGGGCTTCTCTCTAACTTGGACACCCAGGTTGCCGGGATACTGAGTCGGGCGCTGGAAGGCGAGGATATAACGGCTTCAGAGGCAACCGTCCTGTTTGAGACATCCGGAGCCGAATATAACGCTATGGTCATGACCGCCGACGAACTGCGGCGCCGCACGGTCGGTGATGTGGTGACCTACGTTGTCAATCGCAACATCAACTTTACCAACGTTTGCATCAAACGCTGTGGATTCTGTGCCTTCAGCCGGGATTACCGAGAGGAGCAGGGCTATTTCCTGCCGTTGAATGAGATTGTCCGCCGGGCCAAGGAAGCCTGGGATTACGGCGCGACCGAGGTGTGTGTCCAAGCCGGTTTGCCTCCTCAGATGGAAGGCGACCTTTACATAAAGTTGTGCGAGGCAATAAAGGCCGAATTGCCCGACATGCACATCCACGGCTTCTCCCCGGAGGAAGTGCTCTACGGCTCAACCCGCTCTAAGATTAGCATCAAGGAGTACCTGCAAGGGCTGAAAAATGCTGGTGTTGGCAGCCTACCCGGCACATCGGCCGAGGTGCTGGACCAAGAACTGCGGGACATCATATCCCCTGGCCGCATCCGCGTGGACCAATGGACCGAGGTGATAACCACGGCCCACGAACTTGGCATACCCACGACATCGACGGTCATGTTCGGGCATCTGGAAACCAATGCCCAATTGGCCGACCACATAGCTTATATCAGAGACATTCAGAAGCGCACCGGTGGCATAACCGAGTTCGTCCCTCTGTCCTTCGTCGCCTCGGAAGCGCCCATGTTCCTGCAAAAGCTGGTGGAAAATGTACGCTCTGGGCCATCCGGCACCGACGTTATCAAGGTCCACGCCATCGCTCGAATCATGCTCAACAATTGGATACCCAACATTCAGGCCTCCTGGGTCAAAGAAGGCTCAAGGGTATCCCAACTTCTGCTGACTGCCGGCGTCAACGACCTTGGGGGAACCTTGATCAACGAGTCCATATCCACGTCTGCAGGAGCGCAGCACGGTCAGCTGATGAGGCCTTCGGAATTTCGCCAGATGATTCGCCAAGCGGGTAGAATCCCGGCCGAGCGGTACACTACCTACACGACACGCCGAGTGTTCAGCGACACAGACGAAGAAATGGATCCGCTGGACCTGGTGGGAGACAACGTGGAAGACCTGTTTGGATCCTATAACATGCTGGTCCAAATGGAGAACTTCCGCTTCCAGCATCCCAAGCATGCAAATAAAGAAGCTGATTCAGCGCCCGCAGCGACACCATCGGGGACCTCCGGGTGAACCAAAGGCCAAACCTGTTCCTAATCCTCAAAGGGCTCCGAATCGCTATTTCCAAGGCTACATTCCGGTCTAACTCACCGGTTATTTTCCCAATGGCCGCGCTGCCTGGTTTTTCAATTGGCCACACTGACCCGGCGTCGTAAGTCTTTTTGATGGACGGCAAAATCCTGGCTTTCGCAGGCGGAGTGGGTGGCGCGAAACTGGCCTTGGGCTTGTCTTTGATTATCCCTCCCGAACGCCTAGTGATTTGCGTGAACACAGGCGATGACGATTCCTTCCACGGTCTGCATGTTTCCCCCGACTTGGACACCATGATGTATACGCTGGCGGGGTTGTCCGACCCTCAATTTGGCTGGGGGATTCAGGGCGACACATTCACTGCTTTAAACATGCTGAAGCAATACGGGGCAGACGCTTGGTTCAACCTAGGAGACCGAGATTTTGCCACACATATTCGCCGTACTCAGCTTTTGGGCCAAGGGGCTACGCTATCCCAGGTTACTCGGGAGCTTTGCGAGAGCCTGGGTGTCCGGCACCCAGTGATTCCCATGAGCGACGACTCGGTGCGTACGGTTCTTGGCACGCCCGGTGGCGACCTGTCCATGCAGGAGTATTTCGTGCGGCAGAGGGCCGAGCCGGTGATACAGTCGATCACGTATGTGGGAGCGGAAGCGGCCAGACCGTCTCCGCCATTGGTTTCCGCCTTGAACGACGCCGTGCTCATCGTGTTCTGTCCTTCCAACCCTGCTTTGAGTCTGGGCCCCATTCTAGCCTTGCCAGGGGTCGTAGATAGTCTCAAGACATCGCCTGCCATGAAGATAGCTGTGAGTCCCATCGTGGGTGGTGACGCTGTCAAGGGACCGGCTGGTAAAATAATGGCGGAGCTCGGCCAGGAAGTGTCCTGTGTTGGAATAGCCAGCCTATACAAGGACTTTTGCGATATCCTAGTCATAGACAATCAAGACTCCTACTTGAGTCCTCAGATAGATGATTTGGGAGTAAGACCGGTGGTAGACTCAATCATCATGCAATCTGAATCCGATAAAGTTGCTCTGGCCCAATCGCTCATTGCCTTGAGCAACGGGTAATGCCCGAAATGCAGACTAATCCCGACCTCGAGAATACGGGCATCATCACAATTGTTCCGATGAAGCCGCTTTCCGAGAGTAAATCCCGGTTGGCAAAATCCTTTTCTCAGGAGGACCGGGAAGAACTCTCATTGGGACTGTTGCGGCGGGTAACCGAGGCGGTCAAAGCATCGTCAATCGGCGAATTGTGGGTAGTTGGAGGCGATACTAGGGTGCGCGACGCAGCCCGGAACGCCGGTGGTCAGTGGATTGAGGAGATGGGCCAGGACCTAAACGATACCCTAGGGAAAGCCTTTGAGCGGGCGTTCGAGCTTGGCAGTGCTGCTATGTACTTGGCAAGCGACTTGCCTTTCATCAAGGCCAGCGACGTGCTCAGCGTACAGGAGGCATCGCGACAGCAGAACAATATTAGCCTTGCCCCTGCTAGGCGAGACGGTGGCACCAATGCCATACTGGTTCCCAAAGGTGAATTGTTCCGGCCGGAACTTGGCGGCAAGAGCTTTATCAGGCACCTTTCCCAAGCAGCGCAATTGGGGATTTCTGTGGCAATCTGCTATAGCCCAGGCTTGGGCTTCGACCTAGACACTCCCGACGATTTGGAGGCCTACGAACACATGGAGCCTGGATTGATGGAACGTCTGCTGCCCGGCAGGTTCCCTTGAGAAAAATGCTGATACCGACGGACGAATGAACCGGTCATGATTCATCAGGCATGGGATAAGACATTGAACCGGACGGCAATATGGCCACAGTAAAACTTGGAATACTCCTGCCGACCCGTGGCTTGCTAATCGGCGACAATCCGCCAGAACACGCCGATCTGATATTAGAAATGGCCCGCCGGGTAGAAGTCGCAGGACTGGACTCCGTGTGGGTGGGTGACAGCCTCACTGCTAAACCCAGGCTTGAGCCACTGGCGATGTTGGCGGCCATTGCGGCCAATACTCAGAGAGTGCGACTGGGCACGGCGGTGCTCTTAGCGCCATTGCGTCAACCCGTTCTGCTGGCTCAGACGCTAGCTACGCTGGATCTTTTATCCAAGGGCAGAATGATTATCGGTGCAGGTGTCGGTGGTGCGTTCAACGACGATCAAAAACGGGAATGGCTCTCCGCTGGCCTGAACTACAAACAGCGGGCGGGTAGGCTGGAAGAGATTGTCCAGATCGTGAAGGGCCTGAGCACGGGTGAACCGGTGTCCTTTGCGGGTAAACATTTTAATCTTGAGGCTGCCAGGATTTTACCGCGCCATACGCAGCCAGGAGGGGTACCCATCTTGCTGGCCAGCCATTGGCGGGCCCAGCAAGATGCTCAAATCAACAGGGCCGCCAGATTGGGGGACGGTTTGATATCCATTTCGGACTCGCCCGAAGAATATTCCCAATTGGTCCAAAAGGTGCGGGGGATTCACAGCGAACTGGGTCGAGACCCTGCGAATTTTGAAGCTACTTTTTACATGACGGTAAACCTGAACTCCGACGAAGGTCAGGCCGAAAAAGAGGCCACGGAGTGGTTGACCCGTTACTACGGTGCGGAGATTTGGGGCACACGGTGGGGACCCTTCGGCGGACCGGAAAGACTTAAAGAAAGGATGTCCGAGTACGTCGAAGCCGGGGCCCAGACTTTAATCGTCCGTTTCGCTGGTTTTGATCCCCAGCGCCAACTGGAAGTTTTTCTAGAGCAGGTGGCGCCGAATTTCTCTTAGAATTGATGAAATGCCGTATCTAGGGAGGCGCCGGTGTACCCGATAGACCTGAAGGGAAAAAAAGGAGTGATTCTAGGCGTGGCCAACGATCGAAGTATCGCTTGGTCAATAGCCCGTGTGCTTGGTCAAGCGGGAGCTAGGTTAGCTCTCACCTATCAAGGGGAACGTCTACAAGAAAGAGTAACCCGGCTAGCGGACACCTTAGAAGAGGCCATTGTTCTCCCCTGCGACGCCACGGACGACGATCAGATTGAGGCTTTGTTCCAGACCGTAAAGCAGGAATTTGGGGATATTTCTTTTCTGGTGCATAGCATCGCCTACGCCAATAGAGAAGACTTGGCAGGCAATTTCTCGGAAACCGGCCGGGAAGGTTTTCGGATCGCTCTCGAAATAAGCGCCTACTCACTGCTCCCATTGGTCAAGCACGCTGCTCCTCTGATGACAGACGGTGGCAGTGTCCTGACTATGACCTTCCAGGCGTCGCAAAAGGTGTACCCCGGATATAACGTAATGGGCACTGCCAAGGCCGCACTGGAACATGAAATTAGGCAACTGGCCTTCGAGTTCGGAGAACGAGGCATACGGTTTAACGCCATATCCGCCGGACCTCTAGAAACACTGGCAGCCCGGGGGATTCACGGATTTATGGATATGCGGCGTCATCACGCGGAGAAAGCGGCGCTCAAGAGGAACATCAGCGCCGACGAGGTGGCCAATACAGCCCTGTTTCTCTGTAGCGACCTGTCCAGTGGAATCACAGGTTCAGTGATTCCTGTGGATGCCGGATACCACATCATGGCCATATAGCCGGCCTCCATATATCCGGGGTTGATGGCCGCGGTCTTGAGAGGCCCAGGTAAACCGGAGTGCGGCTAAGAGGAACTGGCGTTTAGAGAATCCAACCGGCGTTGATCTTCGGCGGCTTGATCGCCTCGCCCCAACAACGCATATGCTTCTGCTCGCTTGGCCCAAGCTTCGATAAAGTCCGCATCCAATGCGATTGCCTTGGTGAACTGGTCGATTGCCTCTTGGGTTCGCCCTTGGTTGAAAAGCTGTACGCCGCGTTCCGTCATGGCAGAGGCAGTTGGAACGTCCACCGGTACCGGCTTGCGGTAAGTAGTTTTGGGCTCTGGCATCTCTTCTGTAGCAGCATCGTCCGCCGTTTCAGCGTCTCCTGTCGCCGCTGCGAAAACAGTTGAGGCTGGCTGTTCGGCCGCTGGTTCAGAGGTTGAACCGGCAACCGGAACGGGAGCGGGTTCATTTTCGACCCCTTCGGGTTGTGCGGCTTCCGGTTCGGCGAGAACTTGGGCTGGCTTTTGAGCAACCTCAGGAGGTTCTTCAGTTTGCGTGGCAGCGGCTATGATAGGCGCTTCCGCTTCCTGCGGTGTATCCAGCGTTATGACCCGGGCCATCTCCCAACCGCATTTGGTGCAGTAGCGCGAACTTACGGCAGTTTTGGCCTGGCACTTGGGGCAATTGGTGGTTTTCACGATCCCTTCCGCTTGTTGCTGAGGAGTCTTCAAAAACATGATTATGATTAAAGGCACTACGGCGAAGAGATGGACGGTGGGTATGCCCAAGACAAATGACGCTCCGCCCCATAGCCATGGGTTCCTTCCCTTGGCCTTGGCCAACCGCGACGTCCAGACCGACACCAGCGCCAAAGCGGCTATCAGAAAAACCGTACTCATAATGCTACTTTACATCTTTAGGGCCGTTTACTCTAGACCCTGTCGAATGCTATCCCGATTCCAGCCCAATATCTAAGCGGTAATTATACGTCTATATTAGCAGACCGGCGGTTAGGCGCATACAGCCAGGCACGTTACCACATAACCGGCACGATTTTTTCGCATTGTCCCCAGGCCATCCATAAAAGCGATGAAAATCAATCATGACCAAAGCGGAACTGATGCTATCGATCAGAGTCGATTGACTAAGGCAAATTGCTGCTGATAAAATCGTTTTGCTCACGGTGTAACTAGATTCGGATGTTCATAATCTAGGCGACAGCATTGGGCGAGAAAGATAGGTTAATCAACTGCTGCGGCCAGGCATTTTCCTATCATGACCTTGTGACAATCCGGTAAATCGGCCATCCGGCTAGCTGGCCATGACACACAAGAGATTGTTGAATAATCTTGACCATCGTGTCTTTTATTGGACAGTGACGTAAATTGGGGAGGTGGAGCGAAGTGACCTCAGGGCAGCGTCCGACACTCAGGGATTTCCCGGCCACTAAATGGGGCGGCAACGGACAGTTGGCAGGACTAGATGCCGTGGTGATGGCCATCGCGGAAGGCTCTCGCCAGGTTCAAGAACAGGTCCAATCTGCGGCCCTAGGTGGCGCTCTCGGCGTCACCGGCGAGGTCAACGTACAAGGTGAGATAGTACAGCGGCTGGACCAACTCAGTTCCGACACTTTTGTCCAGGTTCTCTCCGGCAGCGGATTCGTAGCCGCCATCGGGTGTGAAGAGATAGAGCACCCCGTTATTGTTTCCCAAAGCAAGCCGGATTCCTACATCGTTCTCATGGACCCTCTGGACGGGTCCTCAAACATCGATGTTGCCGTCAGCATAGGCTCGATATTCGGAATTTGGCGGAAAACCGGAGCCGGCGATGCCACCCCATCTTCTTTGCTCCGGCCCGGTAATGAGCAGGTCGCGGCGGTGTATGTCGTTTATGGGTCCAGCACCGTTTTCGTGGTGGCTACCCAAAACGACGTAAACGGGTTCACCTTAGACCCCAAAACGGGCGCCTATTTCCTCACCCATCCGGACATTCGTATCCCGGAGAAATGCGCCTACTACAGCACCAACGAGGGTAATTTTGAATCCTTGGATGAAGCGACGCAGCAGGCTGTGCTCAAACTCCGCAACGCCCACTCTCAAAGATATGTCGGTTCATTGGTGGCCGACTTCCACCGCAACCTGCTCAAAGGTGGGATATTCTTGTATCCCGCCGACGTGAAACGTAAAGAAGGTAGGCTGCGGTTGATGTATGAGGCGAACCCTTTGGGATTTGTGGCCGAGCAGGCTGGAGGCGCAGCATCCACAGGCTACCGGCGAATCATGGATATCATGCCCGAGGAGTTACACCAACGCACACCGCTGATTCTGGGAAACAAAGACATGGTCGAACAGTCCGTGTCCTTGATTAGTGGTGTTTAGCATCGGCGGCTCCCTGACATCAACCCTCTTAGGGCATCCCCAAAATGCGAGATTGGGACAAAACTTGGAGGAGGCGTAATCGTGGACAAACAGCAACTAATAGATACCGCTCAAGCCCTTGTTGCAAAATCCAAGGGTATTTTGGCAGCCGATGAAAGTGGCGGCACAATCAAACGCCGGTTCGATTCCATAAATGTGGAGTCCACGGAGGACAATCGCCGAGATTACCGTGAGATGCTGTTTCGCACTGCCGGCGCATCAGAATATATCAGCGGAGTTATCTTGTTCGATGAGACCATCCGACAGAATGCGGCGGATGGCACGCCGATGGTCAAAGTCCTGGAGGACCAAGGAATCATCCCCGGCATAAAGGTGGACAAGGGTACCCAGGCTCTTCCCAGCTCTCCCGATGAGGTGGTGACCGAGGGACTAGATGGTCTGCGGGACCGGCTTAAAGAGTATTACGAGTTGGGCGCCAGATTTGCCAAGTGGCGTGCTGTGATATCCATCGGTCACGGTATTCCTTCCCACTATTGCGTAGCCACGAATGCTCATGCGTTGGCCCGTTATGCTGCATTGAGCCAGGAAGCCGGGTTGGTTCCAATAGTGGAGCCGGAAGTGCTGAGAGACGGAGGCCATAGCATTCAGGATTGCTTCAAGGCCAGCGAAGCGACACTTCACGAGGTTTACCGGCAACTGATTGAGCAAAAGGTCTTCTTGGAAGGTACTCTGCTAAAGCCGAGCATGATTATTTCCGGCAGTGCGGCATCTGACCGTGCCAATCCTGAAGAAATCGCTGAGAAGACCATAGATTGCTTCAAGCGTTCGGTGCCTGCCGCAGTCACTGGCGTGGTTTTCCTTTCCGGGGGCGAATCCGACGATTCGGTGACCTCAAACCTGGACGCAATAAATCAGCGAGTCGCTGAAGTAGGCGCACCGTGGGAGCTGAGTTTCTCCTTTGGCCGTAGCCTGCAAGGGGATCCACTTAAAGCCTGGGCTGGCAAATCCGAGAATCTGGAACTGGCAACCAACGCTTTTTACAATCGGGCCAAGCTCACCAGCGCCGCCCGGCAGGGAAAGTACGTTCCGGACGGCGGCAACTAGCGTACTTCAGGTAACGATAACTTAAGAAAGAAGGGCTTGCTGATTATTTCAGCAAGCCCTTCTTTTTCTCGGTAATTTCTCCGATTTAGCCTTACATCTCGCTGAATAGGGCTCCACCTGAATTCGGCTTAGAGCACTCCACAACCGACACCCTTAACCCGGATTCGCATCGAAATCTGTCGGCGGCATCAAGCATGACTCACCACCCACGAACCAATGCAACCTCCATGCGCCGTTCGCCAAGATTCAGGCTCAACTCGCCTAGGGTGAATGGAAGCCGCACCTCTAACAAATCGCGCATAAGCCGACGGGGCTCAGGAACCGCTAGGTGGACCAACATGTCTGAGCCATGCGGGTGCATGTTCCAGTGGATGCCCGGTGATTGTCCAGCTATTGTTAAGCCTTTTGCCCTCCAGGCAGCCAATTTAGCCAACTGCGCAAGTACCACAAGTGCTTTCCCGCCAGACCCATCAGCGCTGGCAACATGACTAGTAGGATTATAGTTGTGTCAAGGAGAACGGCAATCGCCAAGGCGAACCCCAATTGCTGTATGGCGAGGAAACGCATCAGAGCGAATACCGCTGCAACCGCAATCATAATGGCCGCCGCGCTAAACACGATACCGAAACTGTCGCCCACACCCTCGACTATGGCGTTCTCTACGCTATAGCCGCGGTGGAATAATTCTTCCACCCTGGTGATAGCAAAATTCAGGTAATCCATGGAAATTCCAAACATCAACGTAAAGACGAACAGAGGCAACCAAGACTCAATGATTCCCGTTGCCTTAAAGCTGAGCAGGCCTTCCAGCGCCCACCCTTCCTGGAATACCAGCGTCAGCACACCGTAAGAAGCGCCAACCGCCAGAAGGTTCAGGAAAACCGTGATTAGCGGCACCAACAACGACCGGTACAGGATTACCAGAACCACGAATGCGGTCACCAAAACGAAGATTACCACGTAGGGAGTTCGGGCCATCATTTCGTCTTTGAAGTCCACGTTCGCACCGGTGCTCCCGGTAACCAGCGCACGAACTGAATCATCAGGAAAGGCCTCTGGAATCAGGCTATCTCGAAGCAGTCCAACTGCGTCTAGAGCTTCATCGTCCCCGGTGTCAGCGTTTAGCGGAATCTCAATGATCTCCAGGTCGCCACCACGGTTGACATCGGTATTGATTGGCTCGGCGAATGGGATGTGCTCTCCGGCGGCTTCGGCCCTGGCGTTTTCCGCAAGCACCAAGTCAATCAGTTGGTCCACTCGCTCTTGAACGTCGGCGGCGAAGATATTTCGGCCTTCGCCCGGCTCCACAACCACTACGGCTGGGGCCAAGAGGCCAATGGTGAAATTTTCTTCCAAGGCAAGTATGGCGTCCTTAGAAGACACGTCGTCGTGCAGTGCGGCAGCACCGTTGAATCCTAGGTTGAGAGTGAGCATGGGGTAGGTCAGGGCCAGCATGGCCGCCACGCTCAACGGAGCAACGATATAGGGCCATCTCACCGAGGTTCGCACGATAGCGCGGGCTATGGGGTTCAAGAGACCGGCTTGGGCCAGGTTGAAACGCCGACCTATCTTTGGGATGTTGAATCGGCTGAGGCCATCACCTAGCAGGGCCGGGGTCAACGTCAGGGCCATCAGCAGTACCATGAATATCGTCAATACTGCGGCTACACAGACGCTGTAGAACAACACGTTGCCGATGAGGAACATACCTACTAGAGCCAACATGGTGGTCAGGCCCGCAATCAGCACGGCCTTCCCGGCGGTGTGGCTGGCCACTGCAGCGGCATCAGCGGTTGGGACGCCAGCCTCCCGTTCCGTACGGAACCGCGTGAACAAAAACAGTGTGTAGTCGATACCGGCGGCCAGACCCATCAGCAATACAATCTGTAACCAGGCTTCGAACATTGGCACCACGTTGCTGACAAGCGCAACCACACCGGCGGCCATTGCGACGCCCGCATAGGCAAGGACTACAGGCACGCCAGCGGCCACCAGAGCCCCCAAAGCGATAATCAGAATTATCAGCGTTAAAGGCAAGTTGATAACCGAAGCGGAGCTGAAGTCCTCTTCTATAATCTCGTTTACCTGTTGATTGAGAGTCGCGCCCCCGCCTATCAGTATCTTAAAGTCGGACGCTGCTGCTGCAGCGTCGACTATCCGAATTACCTCATCGACGTCGTTCCCCAGGTCATCTAAATCCAGTTCGTCCGAGTATTCGGCCTGGGCAAAGGTCACGTCGCCCCGGGAATCGTCTATAGAAACTAGCGGCGATGACTCCCGGGACTCTCCTATGTCGTAGTGACTGAAGGTGTTGGAGAATAGTCGGTAGCTGGAGACCACGTCGGTTCCTCCGACTTGTAGTTCAATTATGCTGCGAAGATTCCTGAGTTCGGCCAGGAGACCTTCCACAACCGACTGGTACTCAGGGTCGTCTACGGCCAGGGTCGGATGGGAGAAAACAATAGTCTCAGTGGGTGCGCCACCTTCTCCGAAGTCAAAGCGATCTTGAAGCAACTTCAGTGCTTCGCCGGACTCCCCTGGTAGCGTTTCTTCAAGGTCTTCATTGGCGCCTATGCTGAAACAAGTCCCAATCAGAACTACGGCAATAATCAGCCAGGCAAGGAGCACCCTCTTGCGGGTGCCTTCTGACCCACGCCGCGATGTGGCCTGTGAAGAACGGTGTGAACTGAGAATCGATTGCTGCCATGATGGGATCCCAAGCTAGATTCAGTTTTCTTGGGACGGTGCCTGTCACTAACCCAAATCTGGATATCTAAGGCTAGCGTTCAAGCGGTGGTTGAGCGTTGATCCTGGAGTCTCGGAAAATCTAATCCCTGAAAATCTAATTAAAGTAAGCTATGACGCCGTTTTCGATGCGGCAAGGAACTAATCCCAGTTGATCTGCGAACTGTTCCAGGTTCTCCAACTCTGAGCTGGATGCCCGGTCGCCCGCCGAATCGAATGCAACGTTGCCGGACTTTCCCTGAGGCAAGGTTGCTGCCGACACGGCATCTCTCAAAGATTTTGGATCAATTACCAAAGCCCCACCATCTGGTTGCGCCGTCGAGTTCACCGCATTCAACAATATGGTGGCCGCATCATGATACTGGGCGACGAATGCCGCCGTGGGCTCATCTCCGTGTACCACGGTAAACTGGCTGATAAAAGCCGCATCCAGAGGGGGGGAGCAGCCGGAGAACGCTGCGCCTTTCGCCAAATCTCCCAAAGCCGCCAGGAACTCGCAATTGGCAGCTCCACATACCGCATCGCCGGAAGTATAGGCACCATTCCAACCAGCATCGCGCAACTGGCGCAGAAGCAAGATGGCTTCAGGATTGAATCCTGCGAAGAACATAGCATCTGGGTTCGCTTGGGCAATCTCCGAAGCGAGATCGCTGAAGTCGACAGTGCCTCTGTCCACGCTGGTCACAGTTACTTGTAGGTCTGCTATAACTAGAAAAGATTCTGCTTTTAAGGCCAAGTCGGTTCCGTAGGTCTCGTTGTCGTGGACGATATAGGCGCTGCTTGCGCCTAAAAACTCTGGGTCGGAGAAATATACTCCCACCAAAACACCTTGAGAGTCGTTGTGATAAGCCGTGCGGAAGAAAAATCCATCGCCCTGTTGGTCTTCCGCAAGATTTGTCGAGGTAGCCGAGCCGGAAATCATCACGATTCCAGCGTCAGCGTAAATCATTTCAGTTCTAACGGCCCCGGCTGAGCATTGGGGCCCCAAGACGCCCACCAAGCCCGGCTGCTTGAGCAACCGCTCTGCGGCCAGGCGAGTGACGTCTGACTCGGTGCAGCCATCGTCTTCCGAAACGACCATTATCTGGTGGCCGCCAATCATCGGCCCATTCTGCGTTTTCCATTGCTCCACTGCCATGACCACAGCATCCCGGTACTCCTGGCCGCGGGGCGCCGCCGGTCCGGTCAACGCCGATGAAACACCAATCACCAAAGGCTCTCCAAGCGGGATGACTATGGGTGTTTCTGGGCTGCGGTCTATATCTTCCAAGGCGAAATCCACGGGTATTTGATCGCTGGAACATGCGGCTACCGCCAGAAAGAGGATAACTGCCATAACCAGAAGGAAACCGAACTTATGACGACCGATGGTCCTCTCGGTCACAGATGTGGCGTCGAGCATGGTACAACCGCCGTAGAGTCCGTTTGGGAGGCAAAGTGAAGTAATTCGGGTAAAACTTAAGTGATGTTGATGCTAAAACAATCCGCTACCAAGACGCAACGATAAAGGACAATTCGTCAGTCTGACCTAGATTCATTGTACCGCCGGAGATTTAATCCGAGATACGGATAGAAAGCTCGTCCAATTGGGCTTGAGCCACAGGAGCTGGGGAATCGAACAGGGGATCTGCGCCACTCTGAGTTTTAGGAAACGCTATCACTTCGCGTATGGAGGTGTTCCCGGTCAAAATAGCGACGAGTCTGTCAATTCCAGGGGCAATGCCGCCGTGAGGAGGGGCTCCGTACTCAAAGGCTTCCAGTATCTGGCCGAAGCGGCTGGCTGTTTCCTCTGCGTCATAACCTAAAATGCTGAAGATTTTCTCCTGCAGCTTCCGGTTATGAATCCGAATGCTGCCGCTAGCCAACTCCGAGCCGTTGCAGACCATGTCGTAGGCCTTGGACTTGACGCTCCCCAAATCATCGCCGTACAACATTTCTTCTTGGCCGTCCGCCGGTGAAGTGAAAGGGTGATGAGATGAGTCCCAGCGTTTGGCGTCTTCGTTCCAATCGAAAAGTGGGAACTCGGTGATGAAGGCGAAGGCCAATGCATCGGGGTCGGCCAGTTCCAATCGCTGTGCAACGTGGCTGCGCATCAGGCTAAGCCATGCGTTTACCTGCTTGGCTTGTCCGGCCATCAACAGGATTAAGTCTCCGTGATTGGCGCCCATACGTTCCGCCAACCGATGGCTCCATTCGCTGGGCATACGCAACCCGGCGGAATAGAGAATTTCTTCTTCGCTCATGTCTTTGATTGGCCCTGAGCCGCGGAAGCGGATGTGGCTCAATCCCCCAGCGCCGGCCTCCTTGGCCGTATCCTCCAGTTCTCGCATCACGGAACTGGTGTATGAGGCCTGCTGGGGAACGACAAAACCTTTGATGATGCCGCCCCGCTCGACGGTGGACAGAAAAACGCGAAACTCGGTCTCGGTAGCCAGGTCGCTGACATCGGTCATTTTCAGGCCGAAGCGCAAGTCGGGCTTGTCAGAGCCGTAGCTGGACATAGATTCATCGTAAGTAAGCCTATAAAAGGGCTTCGTCAGCTTCTTTTCCGGTGATACTGATTCGATAAGGCCGGTGTACAGTTCCTCGGTTAGAGAGAGGATGTCTTCCTCATCCACGAAACTCATTTCCAGGTCCAGTTGGGTGAATTCCAGTTGGCGGTCCGCTCGCAAGTCTTCGTCTCTGAAACAGCGGGCAATCTGGAAGTACTTCTCAATGCCGGACACCATCAATAACTGTTTTAGTTGTTGTGGTGACTGGGGCAGAGCATAAAAACTGCCGGGCTGTAGTCGGCTGGGCACCAAAAAGTCTCGGGCGCCTTCGGGTGTGCTCTTGATCAGTATCGGCGTTTCAATCTCCAGGAAACCTCGGGCATCCAGGAAATCACGGATGTACTTTACCGTTTTGTGGCGTAGCGTCAGGTTGCGCAGCATCGGCGGGCGGCGCAGGTCAAGATAACGGTACCTTAGACGTAGACTCTCGTCGGCGCCAGCGTCTTCCGCAATGTAAAAGGGTGGCGTCAATGATGGATTCAGCACGGTGGCCTCTTCCGCAATCACCTCTACTGAACCGGTTTCCATGCCGGGATTTTCGCTGCCTTCCGGTCTTCGTCTGACGGTGCCTTTGATTTGAATCACCCATTCAGACCGAAGCTGCTCGGCGACCTGGTAGGCCTGAGAGGACAACTCGGGGTTCAACACTACCTGGACCAAACCGGAGCGGTCCCGCAGGTCGATAAATATAATCCCGCCGTGATCCCGGCGCCTGTCCACCCAGCCCACAATGGTCTGGGTGCTATCTATATCAGTCTCCCTGAGGGAGCCGCAATCAGCGGTCCTTAACACTCGATTTCTCTCCTGATTGGATTAACATACCGAAATTTTAGTAAACAAGCGGGCACTATCGTAACTCGTTGGTCTCGTGAAATCCGTGATTCAGCGACAATTATTGGAATCCAACCAGCTACAAGCCGGTAAAGCGCTGGAAGATATCCTCGAAAGGGCTATCTTGAGGAGAACCCATCTCTGCCACCGAGCTTGCTAATTTGTCAGGGTCCGTAACTGGAGGCAAGCACACGGTATTCAAGCAAATGTGGGCCATGGCTGGCGCAGGAAGGCTGTCGGCCAAAGATGGTTTAATCTCAAGGTTAGGGTAGGGCACCTTGGTCGCGGCTTGGACCATGGCCTGCGTGCTGGAGTCCCCCGGCGGGCCCTCGATGGTTATCTCCACTGGAGGGTTCAACCAAAGGTCCACAGCTAGGCCGTAGCTGGCCGCAAATTCCCCGTGCTCGCGATATGTCTCAGCGAATGCGCTGAGGGTAGCTTCAGCTACACTTCTATAATCGTCATTGACTGAAGCGTGACCCAACTTCGACAACCCTAAGACGGCGGCCAAGTTGTCGGCCAAGTGCTTTTCTCGCACCTGCATGCAACCTATGGGCTCCGGCTCGCCTTCTTTAGCCAGTTCAATATCGAAAAATCCACCGTTTTCCTCGTCAAAGAACCGATCAATCATCTGGAAAGCCACCGCCTTGGCGCGCTCCAAGTAGCTGGTTTCGGCAGTGTGGTTGTGGGCCGCCAGCAGCGCCAGCAGTAGGTAAGCCCAATCGCCCAAAAAGGCGGGGACTTGGCTTGGCCCATCCTTATCGTACACATGGCTGAAATTATCCGCTTCAGCGGCTTGGTCCAGAGATTTCAGTACCGAAAGGGCCGTTTCACCCAAGGCAGGACGGCCGAGTTTCACCGATGCGTCAAGCAATACGGAAACTGCCAATGCGTTGCTCGCTGCGTAACAAGAAGGGTCAACCGGTGGGGGAATTTGCTCTTGCCGCCCCAATAATCGCAAGCCAAAATACTCGGAATGGGAGCCTTGGCTTCCCCGGAAAGCGGGTACTTCCGGATCCAACAGGGTTTCAACCATAAAATCGAAACAACGGCTAGCTACGTTCTTGTAGTCATCGTTATCCAAGACCAGCCCAGCATCCAGGTAGACCCTAGCCACGTTCAAGTTGTCTTCCAGCAGCTTCTCCCATTGGGCCTCCGACCAGTCGGAGTTGGCGCAGTGGCGAAAAAATCCGCCCTCTTGGTCATCGAAGATGCTGCTTGCGGCCATGGTATCCAGGGTCTTGGTCAACATGGCGCGGTAGAAGTCTTCCTGGCTAGTGCGGGCCAGATGGAGCAAAAATGCCAATACCGGTGCGTTGGGGAATTTTGGCTCTTCCCCAAAACCGCCATGTGTGGGGTCGTAGGCCCCAGCAAGGGCTCTGGCCGCTTGGTCAACTAATGTGGCTGGAATCTCCGGGCCAGCTTTGGCCTTGCCCGCCTCCTCTTTACGTTGACGCAGCAACTCCAAGGAGTGCTCATAAATCTGGTTCTTGTCTTCTGCGTAGGCCCTGTGCACCTCCATCAGCATCGCCAGAAACTGGTCCGCCGGCAGGTAGGTGGCCCCGCCGATGAGCCCGCCGTGGCCGGTGAGGAAGGCAGTGGTAGGCCAACCGCCCACGTTGTATCGATTATTGATGTCGGGCCGGTGGTCGCTGTCCACGCGGATTGGGATAAATTGCTCGTTTATCATCCGCACAACGTCCGGGTCCGAGTAGGAGGAATCGTCCATCACATGGCACCAGTAGCACCAGACAGCGGACACGGCCAGTATCACCGGCTTGTTTTCCGCTTGCGCTTGGGCAAAGGCTGGTTCGCCCCACGGTTGCCAGTTAATCAGATGGGATTGGTTTGGATTTGGAGATAATCTAAATTCTGCCAACTATTTATCCGGAGCCCACAATCACGTGGGAGCGCTCAGTTATTTACTGTGATTTCGGAGTGCGGCAAAGGGCGAATTACGCCTGAAGCCCAGGTAACGTTAGCATAGCGACTTAGGATTATCAAACAGGCCTTGCAGACATACGCAACGGGCAGGCGGGGTGGTTGTCCACGAAATGTTCAAGCGTGCGACCAGTGATCGGGTCTAGCAAGTGCTCAGCGTAGGCTCAGGGGCAAGAGATGGGGCATCTTTGCCAAGGGTGATGAACAGTTGCTCCCGGGAACTGGCCAACAAATCGATGTCGGTTGTTAGGCGATCGATAACGTTGCCGCCTTCTAGTGAGCACATGGCCACACCGTCTCGAAAAACGATGCGGTTGCCCAAAATCGCGGGCACCCGCTCTCCCGGTGAGAGAATGCCTACGAGATTAAGCGGGTCGCATGCCGACACGGTGACAAATCGGCCGTTTGGTTCCCGGCCTCTGGAGGCACGCAAGGTTTCTATGGTCTCCGGTAATGCGAACTGCTCCCCGATGAAGCCGCTGACGAATCGTCCACCGCGGATTTCACCCCGGGCCTCCAACCGGCGCAGTACCCGCACCAAATCCCGCCATCTTGGGGCCATTGGCTCCCTGGCCAATAACTCGGGGAACAACACCCCGTAGCGCTTTAGCAGTTGCCTGGCCTTCAATTCCACCCGGTCAACCACTGCGGTCTGATGCTCGTCTTCCTCGTCTTCGGGCACCGCCAACAGCGACCACCGGCTGAACCCGGTCCGCCGCGAACGGGTGGTTCGCCGGTTCGTTAAATCTTTGCGTCGGCGATTTGGCTTGCCGTTGATTCGTTGCCGCAATGGGTCAAGGCCGTCGGCGGTCACCCTTCCCGCCGCTGCCAGTTGCCAAAGGGCTTCCTCAACATCAGAGGGAAGCCGACGTGTGGCGGAAATAATCTCGGACAAGAACGAGGCACCCCGACGATCCAAGAATTCGACCACCTCCAAAGCAGCACCGGATAATCCAGCGACATCAGCGGAATTGGCAGCCTTCGGACGGTCTAGGAGCCATTCCAACGACTCCCTCAGGGCGATACTGATGGGGGTTGTCCTAGTTAATGGAGCCCTGCCGGAGACGCTGTTAGCGGGTTGCCCATTGGAAGCTATATCCGGACCAGGAAGGGTGCTTTCACGCTTGAGGGAGAATCTGCCCCACACAGCTTCGCCACCTAAACACAGGAGGTCCAAGAGGAGGGGCTTGTAATCAACCATTCGAGTGGACAGTAGTTCGGTTTCCAGAGACCCAGACGCTGCCTCAAATCCTTGGAGGAGTTCAATGACGTCCAGTAATCCGCCCTCACCCTGAAGCTGGTGACCCAACGAAACATGCTGCCATTCAAATAAGAATCTCATGAACTGGGCAGGGGTGACCGGCTCAACCTCTTTCCTCAACCTTCCGATGGTGGCACGGTGAATTCGGGCAAGGATTCGCCGATCGCAAAATTCGTCTTCCTGATGCTCTCCCAAAGCTGGAGTGAAACTGCCTCGTAGCACCAACCCTTCATTCTCTAGTTGGGCCAAGGCGTAGGTTACGTCGCTCCCTTCCAACTCCAATGCGCCAGCCAAACCGGAGGCGGTTACGGGGCCGGAACATTCCACCCACCCTCGCACGATGGCCAGAATCGCATCTTCTTGAGCGAGTTCTTCGTCGGGTTTTAGGCTGGCGATCCAACTATCGGGCGGCGTTGGCGTGAAGACTGCCTTTGGCACGGCAGCTTTGACCAATGCCAATCTCTCCGCCGCAACCCACAGAGCGCCTGAACCGGGCAATTCCAGGTTGTAAGCCCGGCCCTCGCCTGACAGTTCGTTAAACCAGTTTTGGACCTGGTCAGCAACGGGCTTATGGGAGAACAAGATTTGTTCATTGTTGGACGCTTGGGCTTTGCTGGACGCTTGAGCTTTCGGCAGGATGCCAAGAAGCAATAATGCATCGTGAAGTTCATCTTTGTCGCGCACTCGAGGCCAAGCATTCTGACTTTCCTCGTTCACGGCATCGGCGTCCAGAGCGGACAAGTCTCTCGCGTCGTCGGGCAACGCTCGGCGCAGGGAGACGGCCCGTGCCCGCCGCTCCTCCAAGGGTGCATCGTCAAGGAAGGCGTAGGGCATGGCGTTTAGTATCTGGTGTGCGAACACCGACGGCTGAACGGTATCTTTGGCGTAAATCTCTATCCCGCCCTGCTCCATAGCGGTCAAGACCTCTTTTAGGCCCTCTAGGTCCATAGCCTCGGTTAGGCAATCTCGCATCGTCTCGAAAGCCAACGGGTTGTCGGGCACCTCTATGTCGCCCGGCATGGCATTGTCTTGGCAGACTACTTGGGCCGGAAAGACGGCGGCAAGCAGGTCGTCGGAACGCATGCGCAAGAGTGGAGCCGGGACTTTTTTGCCACCAGTATGCCGCAAGATTGCCAGTGAGCGGGTGGCATTCCAGCGCCAGCGGGTAACAAAGAGGGGCGCTTGAAGCACCGATTGGGTCAACACTTTCTCCGCAGTGTGGGACTTGATGTAGGAAAATACCTCGTCCAAGGGGAAAGACAGGTTTGGGCCCAGAGAGAAATTCAGCCCGTCGTCGGTGGCCGAGGCCTGCAATTCAAAATCGAACGACCGGCATATCTGCTTGCGTAAGGCCATGCCCCAAGCCCGGTTCACGCTAGCGCCAAATGGCGCATGAATCACCAACTGCATCCCACCGCTTTCGTCGAAGAAACGCTCTGCGACCACCCGCCGGCCCGTGGGCACCATGCCCAGCACCCGCTTGCCTTCCTTCAGATAGGCGACGATTTGCTTACCGGCTTCTTCACCCACGCCCGACTGGGACATCAGCCACGCTTGGGCCTCTTTAGGTTGTTCCAAGCGCTGGTCCACGCCTTCCCGCAAAGCAGTGACCTCTTGGGAAAGCTCCATAGTCCGTCCCGGCGCTTCACCCAGCCAGAAGGGTATTGATGGCGATTGGCCCTGAGCATCTTCAACCCTGACCTTGCCGCTCTCTATGCGCCTTATCTTCCACGGGGTGTTGCCCAACAAAAAGATG